>Ga0228653_1000011_pt1 | contig 60156 bp, 71 predicted proteins | sample 65DmetaG_FD_182745 | JGI IMG/M metagenome (GOLD analysis project Ga0228653, IMG submission 182745) | Seawater microbial communities from Monterey Bay, California, United States - 65D | ecosystem: Environmental > Aquatic > Marine > Coastal | place: USA: California | collected 2016-11-02
ATCCACAAGCTACTAAACACTTACACAACAATATCGTATATACCGAATATAACCCATATACGATTACATCCCGTCCTTCCAACCGATTTGGGGGAATCAACTTCTCTGCTTTAAATAAAAAGGATGGAACGAGAGAAGTATTTATTCCCAAAGATGGGCACATATTCCTACAAATGGATTATGATGCCTATCACCCCCGAATCATAGGTAAGTTGATTGATTACGAATTACCCGATACTTCGGTTCACCAATGGTTAGCGGACCAATATGGTGTTGATTATGGTGAATCTAAAGGAATTACATTCCAACTCCTTTATGGTGGGATACCCGAAGAGTTCGATTCTATTCCTTATTATAAGAAGGTTAGAGAGTACATCGATGAAATGTGGGGTAACGCATCCAAAAAAGGTTATGTATCGACTTACAATCGAAATATACCCCTTAGTTCGATAGAAGGTTTGAATCCACAAAAAGTATTCAACTATTTACTACAAGCAACTGAAACTGAGTTAAATATGGATACAATGAGGAAAGTGTTGGAGTTTATTGAACAAACCGACATTGAGTTAAGTTTATACACATATGATTCATTCTTATTTTCTTTTCCATTAGATACTCCTAAAGAACAAGCTCTTAAATTAAAAGAAATTGTAGAAAGTAATGGGTTTCCTATAAATGCTAGTTGGGGTTCGGATTACTCAAAACTTTAATATTTATAAGATATAGGAAGATTTTAACATATGAATTACTTTAAACAATTTATAAACGATATATTAACTGAGGTTTCGTATAGAACTAACGAAGGAGTTGTTAATCTAAAAAACAAAGACCATATAAGTATCTTATCTGAGGTATTGGATGAGATGGAACTAACAGAAATTAAAAACGAATTAATTCGAAACCTTTTAGAAGCTGGTGAACAAACCTTAGACCCAGACCAAAAAGAAAAAGCTAAGAAAATGGGATTAGTTTGGAAAGGTAAAGGTTGGGGTAAAGAAGAAGATGATTTTGTATCTTATAATGTTGAAAAGGGTAAATTAGTTAAAGTTGATAGAGGTGGAGAAAGTGGTGGTGAAGAGGAAGCCCCAAAAACTTCTTTAAGTCCGGGTACTAAATCAGGTGATTCTTATATAGATTCATTACCAGATGGAGACCCAGCAAAAAAAGCAGTAGCTACTGATACTAAAAAGTTTTCATCAGAAGATAATAAAAAATCATTAGATTCTTTTATAAAAAATGGATTTTCTAAATCAAAGGGAGCTCCGGGTAGTGCAGGTTCTATGTTAAATGAAATATTCTCATCAACAGGAGCTACAAATGCATTAAATTCAAATAGTGATTTTAATTTTGATGAAACATTAGATTCTATTATAAATGAATTAAAGGGAACTGGATTAGCTAAAGAAAACAAAAGTAATAATTTACCAACAGGTATAAAAAAATCAGAAGCTCAACCAATTGCTGAAAAATATGGTATTTCATTGGGTGAGGCTGGTAAATCTATAATTGCTGCTAGAGCAGCTAAAAGTAAACACAATCACGTATCTAAAAATATAATAGAAAAGAATAATATTTCAAATTCAAAATCAGAACCCTTTTTTGGTGATAAAGATGGTATGATGGCTCAACAAACTATGGTATCTTCTACAACTGGTAAGGTTTTCTTAGGTAATACAGAAGTAACTAAAGAAGAAGCTATTAAAATTATAAAAAGTGGAGGTGGTGGTGAAAACCCATCAGATACAGCAATATTTATCTTAAATGAAGATACTGGTGATTTACATATGACTTTTTATTCAGATAAAGATAATGTAAGTGCTATTGTTGCTCAATCTTCATTAAAAGCTGAATTTAAGTTAAAAAAGAATGAAGTTGATAATTTGGTTGAGAATGGTAAATTATCTAATGAAGAATCTGAAATAGCTAAAAAAATAATGGATGAATCTGAATCAAAGCATAGTGATTTAGAATCTCAATTAGATAATGTAACAGCAGGACCTGGAAAACATTTAAATACAATTGAATCGGATAGATTGGTTAAACTTTCTAAATCTCTATCAAAGGGAGCCGATCCTGAAAAATATTGGAATAATAACATAAAAAAGAAAATGTTAAAATCAACATCATCACAATATTTACCCGATGGTTCAGATACTCCTCCAAATGATGTTCAAATAATGAGAGCATTTATAAATTATGCTAATGATAATCCGGGTAATTTAACAAAAGATGAACAACGTATTATATCTGATTTATCAAATCAAACCGATGGACCAAGAATTGGTGCAGAAATTGGAAAGATAAGAAAAGCTACAGTTGCAACTGATTTAGATACTATTAATAAGTTAAATGATACCAAAATTATGGTTAATGGTAAGGAAGTTGGATTAGGTAATTTATTAGAAGCAGAATCAGTAGCAGAAAAACTTCACTTAGGGATGATGTTTGGAGGTGAAGGAGTATTCCAAGATTCAGATGCATTTTATCAAGAAAGTGGTGGTGTTAAAGTAGATAAAGAATCACTAGAAAATTGTTTACCTTTTGAAAACAAAGATGATATGATTGTTAATTTTGAAGTTGGTGAAGAAAAAGAACAAATTCAAAGAGGAGGTACAAATATAACAGGTGGTTCTAAGATTATATATGCCGTAACAAAAGATGGTAAGAAATATGCTATGGGTGAAAAGAAACAACGTTCAAAAATGGGTGTTTTGGGTAAATTAGCAACTGTCTACAACTATCATCCTGATTTACAAAAGTGTTTAAAATCCAAGTCTTAATAATTAACGCTAAAAATATTATATTATATTTATAGGTGATTGATTAATATATAAAAAAATTTATGAAAACACAATTATTGTGTACATTTACTTCAAAGGATGGGTTACAAAAGACTCTGCAGGATATCAGAGAGACTTATGTGATAGTGTATAACTATATCTATATCTTACAAAATAAGTCAAACTTAGATGAACTTTACGTTACCTATAATATTAATACGGAGTTCAAACCACCACAACCTTTAGAAGATACAATACTAATACACAGAAAAAAAGAATCAAATACTTTATACACCATTAACGCATTAAACCAATTAGTGAGAGAAGAAAATGGTGGTGTATTAGATAAGACATTTGTAATAGACTGGCAAAAATTTAGAAATTCAATAATACTTACAAATACTGAGGGTACGAAACGTATTCAGACTCGTATCTTTGAGGTTATAGAATTTAATCAAAAATAAAAAATAACAAATGGGAAAATTCACAAGAGAACAAATCGAAGAAGCATTAAATTGTAATGGGTATAAATACTTTACAAGTGATAAAGGATATGATGTTAACATTGTTGGTATCAGAAATTCAGACACATATGGTGAAGTAACAAATAAATTTGATGATACTCTCACGATATCCTACAAAGATTCAGATGGGAAGTGGATTTACAACGAATATAAAGCAACAACTGATCCTGGTTCACATTGGGAAAAGAACTTGTTGAACAAAGATGGTGTTGCAATTCTTAAACCAGGTCAATACAGAGGTTCTCATAAAATTGGATTACACCAAGGTAAATATGAGGCACTAAGACAACAAAAACCTGTTAAGGTTTATAGAGATAATAACAAAGATGGTAAATATGATATGATTGAAGAAAATGTACATGAAGGTATATTTGGAATCAATATTCATAAAGCTGGAAAGTTTGTAAATGGTTCAACTCAGATTGATAAATGGTCTGCAGGTTGCCAAGTATTCTCTAAAGAATCGGATTTCAACGAATTTATGGAAATTTGTAGAAAGGCTAGAGATATATGGGGAAATTCTTTCACATATACGTTGATAGAATCCAACGATATTTCGTAAAAAAATAAAAAGTTATGACACTTACACTTTCTGGTACAATAGCGGCAGGTAATATAAGCCAAGAATTTGGTAGAGCATACTCTAGCTATATGTCTATTTGGCATGCAAGAAATGGTAGGTATGGTGCTATCAATGGTCAATCGGCAAGACATCCTACAAATGGAATTTCCAAAGCTAATAATGGATATGCATATTCTGATTGGTATGGATATAGACATAATGCAGTAAGTGCTACAATAAATCTTTTTCAATCCGAAAGAAGAGCTGATGCGGATACTAGAGCTTGGGAATTTAGATACAATGGAACAGCTTTAGGTCAAAGTTGGCAATGGGGAACCACAAATATACGTGGTTGGCTTCGTATTCCATTTGGTAATAGAATGGATGTTTATTTTGATAATAGTATTAGTTGGGGTTCATCTTGGACAACTGCCTTTAGAGCTATATATTCAAATCAAAGAGGATGGTTGTTGCGTGTTAATGAAGCTGCAAGAACTTATAGAAATTATACTAATTTATTTGTTCAATCATCTGAAAATATTAGTATTTATAATCAAAGTTAAAAAAAGTTATTATGGCAAATCATTATTTTAAAGAAAGAGATTCTTATTTTAAGTTAGTAGATGAAACACATGAGGTAATTTGTGTAACTACTAATTTTACAAATAAATGCATAGCTATAAGTTTTGATAACGATGGTGGATATGAAAATATGAGAGATACATATATAGGTGGTGATGTGCCTGGTGTTGAACTTATATCTGAAGAACTCTTTGAGGCAAAGAGAGATGAGGTAAAAGATTACATAATTGAAAATCTATAAAAATGGGTAATTGGTTTGTAAAATCTTTTGATAACTACTTTAAATTTATAGATGAAGATTCATCTATGATAGTACTAACATCAGGTAGTTTAAATGAAAGTGGTAGTGTAGATAATGTAATTTCTTACAATTTTTTATCTGAGAGTGTACCTAAATATGAAAATATTAGAGACTCTTTCATATCATCATCATTTTTTACATCATCATATACGGGTTCATCTGAACCAATACCACAAATTATTAGTGAATCCCTTTGGGAAGAAAAGAAAACAGAATTAAAAAGTTATATAATAAACAGTTTATAAATGAAAATAGTTATAGCGGGTGGATGAACTGCTGGTTGGTTATCAGCATTATTCCTAGCCAAACAAAATCTACATAGAGATGAACCAGCATACGATATCACTGTAATAGAAAGTGAAGATATTCCTATAATCGGAGCTGGAGAAGGTTCAACTGGAGTACTACAAAAAGTACTTTTATCAACACTAACACAATTAGAAGGATTTGGAGAGCAAGAGTTTTTCCAACATTGTAATACTACATTTAAATTAGGAATTGATTGTATAGATTGGAATGGAGTAGGTGATAGATTCTTTGAATCGTTATCTGGAACACAAACTTCATTATGGCCATTGGATAGAGATTTTACCCTTTGTTCAAAATATGGAGTAGCTGCAGAATCTAGTCCTAACAAATATCTTTGGGAAAAAAATCTAACACCATTTTTAAAAGCCGAAAGTAGTGATAATTACGAAACTGGATATGCGTATCACTTTGATGCACATAAAGTTGGTGAATGGTTCAAAAAGATTGCATTAGAAAATGGAATCAAACTTCAAACAGGTACAATAACTAATACAAATCTAAATCCTAAAAATGGTGAATTACAAAAGGTAATTTTAAAAGATGGAACTGAAATAGAATCTGATTTTTGGATTGATTGTACTGGATTCAATAGAGTACTAAGTAATGCAGTAGGTGCAGAGTGGGTTTCATACTCAGAATACCTTCCAATTAATTCAGCATTAGTTTATACACATCAATATGAAGAAAATGAACAAATTCCAAATGTAACAACCGCATGGGCAATGCCAAATGGTTGGATGTGGCAAATACCAACACAAGAAAGATTAGGATGTGGATATTGTTATTCTGATAAGTTTGTATCTGAGGAACAAGCCCTAAAAGAAATGCAAGAAATAACTGGTAGAAAGATTGAACCACTTAGAAATATAAAGTTCGATAGTGGTAGGTTGAAAGAAGTTTGGAAAAAGAATGTACTTTCAATAGGATTATCATCTTCCTTCTTAGAACCATTAGAAGCAACATCAATACATTCATCAATTATTCAGTTAGTAGAATTAACACAACATCACTTATCTCCTTATAAAGAAGATATGATGAGAGAATCAAACATCAAAGCAAATAACGAACACTTCAATATGATGTTAGATGAATTTAGAGCGTTGATTCAAATTCACTATATCACAAAACGAAATGATACACCATTTTGGAAATATGTACACAATGACTTGAAAAGAGACCCATTAGTTGAGAGTATTTTAGAAGTGTGTAAATGGAGAGTTCCAAACGCTAATGATTTTCCACATTACAATGGTTCAGCTGGTTGGGGTGTGTTTAATTGGATATTGGCAGGTAATGATTTAATTAGTAAAGAGGTATTAGATAAATCCTTACATACTCATAATTTTGAAAAATCATCTGAACAAATTTATAAACATATGGTAAAACAGTATACATTTGATAGTAAACAACACTTTCCACATACTGATTTTATCAAATGGACAAAAGATTTTGCAAAAAATCCAAAATAAATTTGGTAATCTCAAAATAATTTCTTATATTTGTATCAACAAATGAGAAAAATCAGCGTTTCAAAAAAAAATCAAAAAACATTTGGAATTGTTAAAAACTTTTCGTATATTTGTATAAATAAATGGAGATAGACCCTCTTAAAATTGGGTTTTTTGATATTTATATAAGGTGTAGGAAAGACACCAAAATAAAACCTAAATAATAAATAATAAACCTTTAAAATTTAAAAATTATGGCACTGGATTTAAGCGCAATCAGAGGTAGACTGAACAAACTACAAAACACTTCAAACAGAACATCTAACCTATGGAAACCCACACCTGGTAAACACCAAGTGAGAATCGTTCCTTACAAATTCTCTCCTGAGAATCCTTTTATTGAATTATTCTTCCATTACAACATCAACAACAAAACGTATTTGTCTCCTTCTTCTTTTGGAAGACCAGACCCTATCGTTGAGTTCGCTGAAAAGTTGAAAAGAATGGGTGATAAAGAAGATTGGAAAGCAGCTAAGAAGATGGAACCGAAATTAAGAACTTTTGTACCTGTACTTGTAAGAGGAGAGGAATCAGAAGGAGTTAAGTTTTGGGGATTCGGAAAGACTGTTTACCAAGAAATCTTAGGTTACATCGCTGATCCTGATTATGGAGATATTACTGACCCTACTAATGGTAGAGATATTACTATCGAATATACATCAGCTGAAGATGCAGGAACTTCTTATCCTGTAACTACTATCCGTGTTAAACCTAATGTAACTCCATTAGGGGAAGATGCAACGGCAAATCAAAACTTTATGGAAACTCAAAGTAACATTACTGATATCTATTCAGAATTATCTTACGATGAGTTGAAATCAGTATTAGAAGGTTGGTTAAACCCAACAGCTGAAGAAGCTGAAGAGAGTGTTTCACAACAAACTCTAGCAACTCCATCAGCACCGAAAACTGAAGCTAAAGCAGCACCAGCTGCAGCACCTTCAAACGCGGTAAGTACTGAAGAGAAAAAGAAAATGGATGATGTTGCATCAGCATTTGATGATTTGTTTAACGGATAATATATAATAAATGGCAAAAAAAGAAATGGACTTAGCAGCGGAACTAGCTTCCGAGCTAAACAAAACAAACAAAGACCAGAAGGTTGCCTTCTTCTTAGGAGAGGATGATGCACCCACAAATGTGGATGGATGGATATCAACTGGATGTGCTATGTTGGATGTTGCCATTTCGAATCGCCCTTATGGTGGACTTCCTGTTGGAAGGATTACTGAAGTAACTGGTTTAGAACAAAGTGGAAAATCATTAGTATCTGCACACCTCCTTGCTGAAACACAAAAGCAAGGTGGTGTTGCGGTTCTAATCGATACTGAAACTGCGGTAAGTAGAGAATTCTTAGAAGCAATTGGTGTAGATGTAGCAAAGCTACTTTATGTATCAGCTGATTCAGTAGAACAAATTTTCGAATTTACCGAAACAATCATTGAAAAAGTAAGAACCACACAAAAGGATAAATTAGTTACAATCGTAGTAGATTCAGTTGCAGCAGCTTCAACTAAGAATGAGTTAGCAGCTGATTATGGCAAAGATGGATATGCTACTGATAAAGCTATTATTATCTCAAAAGCGATGAGAAAGATTACCAATCTAATTGGTAGGCAAAAAATTACCTTAGTATTCACTAATCAATTAAGACAAAAGATGAATGCTATGTTTGGTGACCCTTGGACTACTTCTGGAGGAAAAGCTCTTGCATTCCATGCATCAGTTAGACTTCGTTTGAAGAATATGGGACAAATCAAACAAAAGGTAAATGGTAAAGATAAAACCATTGGTATGAAAGTAAGATGTCAGGTTATCAAAAACCGAATGGGACCACCTCTTCGAGCAGCTGATTTCGAAATATTCTTTGATAGAGGAATCGATAACTTCGGTTCTTGGTTAGGAGTAATGAAAGAAAATAAGTTGTTGAAGCAAGCTGGTGCTTGGTACACTTACATTGATACGGATACTGGAGAAGAAATAAAGTTCCAATCTAAGGATTTTATTGATTTGATGGAAGATAGAGAAGATGTTAAAGAACAAATCTATAAAAAGATTTGTGAAGCAACTATCTTACAATACAAATCAGATTCAAAAGATATCGAAGCACATAAGTTAGATACTGAAGGTGCTGAAGTGGTAGAAGATTAAAAAAAATAATAAGTTATGAGTAAATTAAAAGAAATGTTAAAAGCATCTGCGCAAGCAGATAGAGCGAAAGCACTCCTTACTTTGGAGTTGTTGGAAAAGCATCCTGCTGGAATTGGAGACCACTCAACTGGTGATTTCTATGAAAATGCAGAATCAGCATTACAAATGTTGGTAGATGCAAATGATAGATTAGAAACCATTGAAGAATATTTTGGTGGTGAAGGTATCACTTATACAACAACAACTACATAATGAAAGGACTCTACAAAGATATCCTCAACGAAGTGAGTGAGGAACATAAGACTAATCATCTTCGAGAAAGGAATAGTAGGGTTTTAATTATTGATGGACTAAACACCTTCATCCGAAGTTGGACAACCAACCCCACAATGAATGAGGATGGTGACCATACGGGTGGGGTGATTGGCTCCCTCAAATCTATTGGATACCAAATTAGAGAATTCAATCCAACCCGATGTATTGTAACTTTTGATGGTAAAGATGGTTCCAAATCCAGAAAGAAAATCCACGAAGGATATAAAGCTGGTAGAGAAAAGAACCGATTTAGAGTAAACCGTCAATATCAAGGTATGATGGATGAGGAAGAGGAGAGATTATCTATGAAACAACAATTTGTTTGGTTAAATGATATATTAGATTATCTTCCAGTATCAACAATGATTTATGATGGTATTGAAGCAGATGATACAATCGCATATTTAACTAAACATAATGAATCAGATTTAGGTAATGAAGTTGTTATTGTTTCAACTGATAAAGATTTTCTTCAATTGGTTTCTGATAAAGTAAAGGTATTCTCACCAACTAAAAAGAAATTATACAATAGACAGATGGTATTTGATGAGTATGGTATTTGGCCTGAAAATCTTTTATTATATAGAACATTGGATGGTGATAAATCAGATAACATACCAGGCATCAGAGGATGTGGTATTAAAACTCTTTTAAAGAGGTTTCCTGAACTTTCTGAGGATAGAAAGATAACACATGAGGAATTCTTTCAAATGTGTGAGGAGAAGCAAGGTAAAATCAAATTATATGATGATATCTTAAAATCAAAAGACCAACTTCTTATGAATAAAAGGTTGATGGAGTTAGATGAACCCCATATCCCAACAAATCAGAAGTTGAAAATCTTAGATAGATTCAATGAGAATGATATTGAATTTAAGAAGTTAGATTTCCTTAGAGTAGGTCAGAAATATAAGGTACTCCAAAATTGGAGAGACATTAACGATTGGTTACATTCAACCTTTCATAATATTATTACAAAATAAATTAGGTTTATTCAAATATTTTTCTTATATTTGTAAATCAAATTAGGTTATAGATGCAGAACATAGATACTCTTTCCAAATACGGGCAATCATTTCAAACAAAGGTTTTATCATCTTTGATTACTGATGTTCGTTTATTGGATACTCTTAGTGAGATTATACATCCAAAGTTTTTTGAAGCTGAAGCAAACAAATGGATAGCAGAAGAGATAATTACTTATTACGATGAGTTTAAGAAATCTCCAACGTTAGATGTTTTCAAATCAGAAGTTTCAAAGTTAGAAGATAGAGGGTTTCAGAAAAGTATAGTAGAGCAACTAAAATCAGTATTCACCAAAGTTGGTGATTCTGACTTAGATTATGTAAAGAAAGAGTTTTCTTCGTTTTGTATCAACCAAAACCTAAAACAAGCTATCGTTAGTTCAGTTGATTTACTAAAAGCTGGTAACTATGATAGAATCAAAGATTTAGTAGATAAGGCAATGAAGGTAGGAGTGGATTCAGATATGGGACACGATTACCTTTTAGATTTTGAAGAAAGAACTAATGAAGTTGATAGAAGTACAGTTCCAACTGGTTGGGATTGTATTAATGAACTTATGGATGGTGGTTTGGGACCTGGCGAATTAGGAGTAGCAGTAGCACCTTCTGGTGTTGGTAAAACTTGGGTACTATGTGCATTAGGAGCAGCAGCTGTTAAGCAAGGATTAAATGTAGTACATTACTCTTTGGAATTATCAGAACATTATGTGGGACAGAGATACGATACTGTATTTACACAAATCCCATCAACTGATGTGAAGGAAAAGAAAGAAGTAGTATTAGAGAAAATCAATAGATTGAGTGGAAAACTTCTTATTAAGTATTTCCCACCTAAAGGTATATCTGCTAAAAAATTAGAATCCCATATTGAGAAGATGACAGCAGCAGGAAATAAACCTGATTTGATAATTATTGACTATGCTGATTTGTTATTATCTCACACTAATAAATCTGATTCAACTTATGGTGAGCAAGGTGGAGTTTACATTGAGTTGAGAGGTATTAGTGGTGAATTGGGTATTCCTATTTGGACAGCATCCCAAACCAATCGTTCAGCAATTGATTCTGAAGTTATTGAAGCTGATAAAGTAGCAGATTCTTACGCTAAAGTAATGAACGCAGATTTCATTATGAGTATCAGTAGAAAAGCTAAAGATAAATTAAACAATACTGCAAGGTTCCATATTATGAAAAATAGATTTGGACCTGATGGTATTACCTTCCCTTCTAAAATGGATACAAATACTGGATTCATTGAGGTGTATGATGGTAACTCTTCAGATGGAATCATCACACAAAAAGAATCTGCTAATGGAGAGCAGATGGAAAAAAAGTTACTCCATAAAAAATATGTAGAGAATTTTGGATAGTACTATCAAAATTGGTAAACTCTATAAAAAATATTTTAACAGTCAATTTAAAAGTTGATTAAAAAATATCAAAAACAAAAAAGTACTAAAAATCATATTGGAAATATATTTTTTTTCAATATATACAATAGTTATAAACACCGAACAACATTCGAGTGTTCGGTTTTTTAATTTAATTAATTTATAAAAAATAAAATTTATGGCAAATTCACAACAAATTTTCGAAGAAATCACAGAACTATTTTCTCAGTTTGAGGAAAATCACAACTCACCAACTAAAGCTGGTAAATCAAGAGCTAGAAAAGCAATTGGTGAAATCAAAAAATTAGTAACTGATTATAGAAAAGCATCTGTAGAAGAAAATAAGTAATTAGAATGGAAGTTCTTGAATATCTCAAACATCATTTAAAAACAGACATTGCACCATCTCCAATACATGGAATTGGTACATTTGCACTAACTGATATTAAAGTTGGTGAGCCGGTTTTTATGTTATGGCCTAACGAAAGTAGAGTTTATACGATTGATAGAAGTGAGTTTGAAGAACTTCCAGACTTTACTAAAAGGTTAATTCTAAAATCGTATCTGAATAAATCAGATTATCCTCTCGTTTGGTTTAGATTATTTAGGGATTGTTATTTTAATTTAGCAAACCCATTAGTTTATACAAATACAGCTGAAAAAGATGGTAACTTTGATTCGATGAAACGGGTAGCAGTAAAACCGATAAAAGCAGGTGAAGAGATTTTAGGTAATTATAAATTAGAAGATACAATATTAAAATGACATTTGATGAATTGATTAATAACATCACCCAATGGGCTGATGATAAGGGAATACTTGTTTCTGATAATATCCCACAACAAACTATGAAAGTTATGGAAGAGTTGGGAGAAACGGCAGGAGCAATTTTAAAACATAAAAAAACAGATGAGGTTATCGATGGAATCGGAGATATCCTTGTTACAGTTATAATTTTAAGTAAACAATTAGGGTTAGACCCAACCGAATGTTTGGAATCAGCATGGAATGAAATCAAAGATAGGAAAGGTAAAACAGTAAACGGCACATTTATTAAAGAAGAAGAACTATGAGTAACTTTGTAGATACAACAGCGGAAAACGTAAGATTCGTAATTAAGAGAAATGGTGAAAAAGTTTCATTTGAATTAAGTAAAATGAAAAGTGCAATTACCAAAGCTATGGAAAGCATCGATAAGGTAGATGTAGAAATGGTTGAAAAGATTGCAAGAAGTAGTGAAATAACTATTTATAGAAATCCAAATCATATCCCTCATGTAGATGAGATTCACGATATAGTGGAAAATAAACTGATGGATAGTGGTTTGAATGATGTAGCAAAAGAATACATCATCTATCGTTCAAAAAATAAACCAAATATCTTTAAGAAAAGAGTAAATCTTAAACCTTACGAATATCCTCAGTTAGTAGAATACGTTGATGCTATTAGACACTCATATTGGGTTCATACTGAGTTCAACTTTACATCAGATGTTCAAGACTTCAAAGTTCACTTGAACGAAAAAGAAAGAACTGCAGTACAAAGAGCTATGTTAGCAATCTCACAAATTGAAATCGCTGTTAAATCATTTTGGGGAGATATCTACAAAAAAATGCCAAAACCTGAGATTGGAGCAGTTGGTGCAACTTTCGCTGAATCGGAAGTTAGACATGCTGATGCATATTCCAACCTAATTCAAGTATTAGGATTAAACTCAGAGTTTGAAAATCTTTTACAGGTACCAGGTATCAGAAAAAGAATTAAATATTTAGATAAAACAATGAATGCTAGTAGGGCAATTGAAAACAAAGATTACTTTGAATCAGTTGTTTTATTTTCTATGTTTATCGAAAATGTATCGTTGTTTTCACAATTTTTAGTTATTATGTCTTTCAACAAATATAAGAATGTATTGAAAGGTATGAGTAATGCAGTTGAGGCAACATCAAAAGAAGAAAAGATTCATGCAGAATTTGGATTTGATTTAGTAAATACAATCAAACAAGAAAACCCATCTTGGTGGACTGATGAATTAAAAGAAGATTTAGTTGATGCAACTTTAGATGCTTATGATGCAGAAGCAGATATTGTTGAGTGGATATTTGAAAAAGGAGATTTAGATTTCCTTACTAAAGAACAAACTTTAGAATTCATTAAACATAGATTCAACGAATCATTGAACGCTATTGGAATCGATAGTGTATTTAGTGTAGATGAAAAATCATTAGAAACTACTGAGTGGTTTGATGATGAAATTCTAACTACAAAACATACCGATTTCTTTAACAAACGAAGTATTAATTATAGTAAAAAGCAAAAGTCAATTACGGAAGATGACTTATTTTAAACAGTTATAGATAAAATTATGAACGATAGACAACCCTTTGAGTGGATTAATGAGGAATCCATTACCTTTCTTAGAAGAGGATACCTAAGTGAAGGAGAAGAACCCTTAGAAAGAATTAAAATTATTGCAGACCATGCTGAGAAACTATTAGGAATCGATGGATTCGCTGATAAGTTTTATGGATATATGAGTAAAGGATGGTATTCCTTATCATCACCAGTTTGGGCAAACTTTGGAAAAAAGAGAGGTTTACCTGTAAGTTGTTTTGGTTCAAATGTTGCTGACAATATTGAATCAATTCTTTTTACACAAGCTGAAGTTGGTGAAATGAGTAAAATGGGAGGTGGTACTTCTGGTTACTTTGGAAACCTAAGAGGTAGAGGAGCACCAATTACTGATAATGGTCATGCACCAGGCGCTGTTCACTTTATGAACTTATTCCAAAGTGTTGTTGATAATATTTCACAAGGTTCAACTCGAAGAGGTAGATTCTCACCTTACTTACCAATAGAACATCCAGATATTATGGAGTTCTTAGAAATTGGAACTGAAGGAGCTACAATCCAAGACTTAACTCATGCCGTAACTGTAACTGATGAGTTTATGGAATCTATGATTGCTGGTGATAAAGATAAAAGAGCTGCTTGGGCAAAGGTAATTCAAAGAAGAGGAGAAATAGGATATCCTTATATTATGTTCCACGATACTATGAACAAAAACACTGTTGATGTTTATAAAGAAAAGGGAGCAAAAATCTATAATTCAAATCTATGTTCAGAAATCGCTCTTCATAACTCAGAAGAAGAATCATTTGTATGTGTACTTTCTTCAATGAACGTACTACATTATGATGAGTGGAAAGATACTGATGCAGTAGAAACTCTAACTTATTTCTTAGATGCAGTTGTAACTGAATTTTGTACTAAGATTGAAGCATATAGAGATAATGGTACTATTGAAGGTAAAAGAGCTTTTATGTATATGGAAAAAGCTTACAACTTCGCTAAAAGACAAAGAGCATTAGGTTTAGGTGTTTTAGGATGGCATTCACTTTTACAATCTAAAGGATTGGCATTCGATACTAAAGATAGTGCAAAATTAAATGTTGAAGTATTCAAACTAATCAAAGATAAATCATATAAAGCATCCGAAGAGATGGCACAAAAATATGGTGAACCTGAATACTTAGTTGGATATGGTAGAAGAAACGTTACTCTTAATGCAGTAGCACCAACAACATCTTCAGCATTTATATTAGGACAAGTTTCACAATCAATTGAACCTATTTGGTCAAATTGTTATGTGAAGGATGTTGCCAAAATGAAGGTAACAATCAAAAACCCAGTTCTTCAAAAATTATTAGAAGAATTAGGAAAGGATACTAAATCAACTTGGGATAGTATCAAAAAAGCAGATGGTTCAGTACAACATTTGGAATTCTTAACCGATGAACAAAAAGATGTATTTAGAACATTTGCAGAAATCAATCAAGCATCTATTATTAACCAAGCAGCAATCAGACAAGATTTCATTGACCAATCACAATCATTGAATATAATGGTATCACCTGATATGCCAACTAAGGATATTAATAAGTTATTGATTGATGCATGGAAGTTAGGAGTTAAAACTCTTTACTACCAACATTCGATGAATTCAGCACAAGCGTTTGCTAGAAAGAAACTAAATCTTAACGATTTAGCATGTGTAGCTTGTGAAGGTTAAATTAAAAATTAAATTATAAAGTTATGGTAGAAATCAAAAAATTCGAAGCAGATTGGTGTGGTCCTTGTAGGATGTTAAAACCAACATTTGAAAAATTAGAAGAATCATTTGGAAATTCGGTAAAATTTTCGTATATTAACGTAGATGAAAACCAAGATGAAGCAGCTAAGTATTCAGTTCGTTCAATCCCAACAGTCATTATTGAAAAAAATGGGGAGATTACTGAAAGACTTACAGGCGCACAATCAGAGTTAGCATATAAAAATGCGTTAAACGAATCTTTATAAAGAATGCCAATACTAAGGGGACAGACTCATCCTTCCGCAAAATTAACGGATGAGCAAGTTTTAAATATCAGAAAACTATGGAAAATGGGACACCGAAATGTTCGAGTTATGGCTCGTAACAATAAGTGTTCTTCAGCCAACATCATTAAGATTGTTAAGAATAAGACTTGGACACATTTGAATGAATTTTGGTCTGGTAGTTTATGAAAGAAGAAAAAACATATTGTGATACTTCTAAACTTTCTATACGTCTTATCACAAAATCAGTAGCTAAAGATATTATTGTAAACAATCATTATAGTGGATTGTGGACAAAGGTATCTTACGCAATTGGTTTGTTTACTTCGGATGTTGAAGAACATCCTTTTTTTGATAACGTAGAAGATAAACTAATTGGAGTAGCTTGTTATGGAGACCCGATTGGTAGAAGTGCTGGGCAATCTATTTCCCCTTTATTGGAAAGAACTGAAGTTTTAGAACTAACTAGATTATTTGTATTTGATGATTATGGTTCAAATATAGAGAGTTGGTTTTTAGGTCAAACATTTAATTGGTTAAGAGAGAACGTACCTCATATAAAAGGATTGATATCTTACTCAGACCCTAAAGAAGGTCATTGTGGTACGATTTACCAAGCAACTAATTGGTTGTATCAGGGTAATAAACTAAGGTTCAATGATAGTTGGGATTTCAAATGGGAAGAAGGTGGTGAATGGCACCACGGAAGAACTTCCTATGTAAAATTTGGAACAAATAATCCCAAAGAAATACAAAAAATAACATCATCTACATTTTGGATAAAGAAAAATCCAAGAAAACATAGATATGTGTACATTTTATCAAAAGGTGGGGAAAGAAGAAAGTTAATGAAGAACATTAAACACCCAATATTCCCTTATCCTAAAGAAAATGAAGAATTTGTGGAAGAAATTCATAGAATGGACCCAATAAATTTGGAAATTACAAAATAATTTATTATATTAGTAAAATTATGACAGAAGAAAGAGAAATAGAAGAAATTCTAATGGAATCTCACTCATTTGGGTTGAGAAACGAAGTGATGAAAACTGCTTCTGAAATTATGGGTAATAATCCTAAGATAAGAAGAGTAGATGCGTATCACCAAGCTTTTAAAGAATGGGTAAAGTAGACGGAAAACATTATGTAGATGCAACTAAGGTAAGTGTAGCTCCTATTGCTAAATCTATCGCTAAAGATATGATTATCAAAAAGCACTATACTCACGCTTGGACTGCTTGTAGATACGCATTGGGTATCTATCACACAATGGATGAAAATGATATATTCGGAAATGACCAAGAATTAGTTGGTGTAGCTGTATATGGATTTCCAGTTGGTGCAAAAGCATCCACTTCAGTTTGTGAAGGGTTAACCAAAGATAACATATTAGAACTTACTCGTTTATATGTAGATGATGGTTATGGTTCAAATATTGAAAGTTGTGCATTAGGTAAAACCTTTCAATGGTTAAAGGATAATGATAAGAATATTAAAGTTCTTTTATCTTATGCTAATAATGGACAAGGACATGTTGGTGGAATATACAAAGCAACTAATTGGATTTATCAGGGTTTGAATACTGATATCGCTTTGATGCCAAATTGGGGTATTTCACTATCTAATGACCCATTTGATTGGATTCACTCAAGAACTGTATTTAATAATTGGGGAAGTGGTAACTTAGAACACCTTAGAAAAGAAATCGGTAAGCAGGGTTACAAAGAATTTTGGAGAAGAGAAGAACCACCAAAACATAGATACATTCAGATTCTTGCTCAAAATAAAAAAGAGAAAAAAGATTTAATCAAAAGGTTAAAGCATGAGATAAGACCTTATCCAAAAGATTTAAATGATTATAATACTGAAGTGGTACATCATACAACATATCCACCTGAAGAAAGTAATGAAATAAATTTTTGGTAAAATATTTGGATAATTAAAATATTATTCGTATATTTGTAAAACAAAAGAGTTGATATCACTCTATAACGATATCGAAACTGTTAAATATGGGGTAAGGTATCACCTCAATAACGATACCACTTAAATTATTATATTATGGCATTTAAAAAATCAATTGATGCAAAAGTTCTAACGGGTGGAACTCTAAACAAACTCAGAGAATTATTTCCCTACATTCATGTAGATAAACACCAACTTCAAAGACTATTATCAGAGTGGGATGACCAAACCAAAGCTGAACATATGAGAGCTTGTTTCGAAGGTCATTCTAACATCTATACAATAGTTCTTATTAGTATAGAGGGTTGTTTAAATTATTGTAATGAAATTATTTCAGATTATGATAAAGAAGATACTCAATATGCAGCTGTAAAAGAGACTATTGATTACCTATCTGACTTAAAATCTAAAGGTAAAAAATACTTAAATATTGATGGTCAACATAGGGTAAAGACATATGAAGATTTTCTTAAATCTAAGTTTACATTAGATAAGAATGTAATTGATTACATTGAAAGAGATGGAAAAACTCCAATTGCTTATGATATGAAGGGTAAGGTGTTTAAAGATATGCCCGAAGAAACTCAAAAAGCAGTATTGGAAACACCATTAACATTGGTTATGATAAATAAAGCAACTCTACAAGATATGGTAGATGTAACTATTTATACCAATATTGGTGAACCTTGGAATAATCACGAAAGACGAATTATCGTACCATCTAAATTCAATAGATTTTTGATGAGTTATATGAATGATAATCCTCTATTGGAGGCAATGTTTAATAATACAAAAAATCTATCTAGTGCATACTCTCTTTTAAAGAAAGGTGATTCATTGATAATTGCTGAGTGGATTACTTATTACTATAATGTTTTGAAGAACGATATCTATAAGTGGCCAAAAGAATCTCAATTAGATTTACAATCATCTGTGGTTGGATTAGATGGACAATCTACTTCAAAATTAAAAAAATCTACAAAAGTAGTATCTAAAGTGGTGGATATGACAAACACAATTTCAAGTGTAAAATTTGAAAGAACACTTTTAGATAATTTATTCATATTACTTACTATATTGGAAACTTCATCGCATCCATTAAATTCTTTCCAAAAGAAAGTTAAGATTGGTAATCTAAGTAAATTTATGGATTGGTTTATGAAAATGGAATCCAAATTAAGAGAAGCTGATTATTACATTAAAGATACTGATGGTAATATTGTTGTAGAACCAATTACAGGTAAAAAAATGACAAATTCAGAATCATTTAAAAGAAAATGTGGAGCTAAAAAAGTAGATGATATTCAACTTAGAAGTAATCTGATGATTGAAGAATTCAACAATGATTATGATAACTTATTTGCATCTGGTGTTGTATCTTTAGTTGATACCAAAAATTATACTAAAAAGGATAAGTTAGAAGCTGCTATCGAAAATGATTGGATAGATGCTAGTGGTGAGGAGTTTACTTTTGAAGAACTTATGGGGTCTGATTCAATAATTGAAGGAGACCATCAAGAAGCTAGAGATGCTGGTAATGATACTTCAAAAGAAAATTTGGTTCTTAGAAACAAAAGAGCAAATATTAGAAAATCAAATAAACAAATAATAAATTAATGAGAGTATTAGTAATACCTAATTATACAAATTTTGGACAAGTAAAGGATATCAATAGGGATTCGTTCCTATTGGTATTCAAATCTTTTTTAGATAACACACAAATTGGTAAAGAATGGGAGTGGGTTTTACCTTATCCAGGTGGTGGAATGCATAATCATCCTGGTATTATAAACACCTTTGAATACCCGAATGTAACGATGTTACAAATGGACCCGATAGATTGTTTCCCAGCTAAGATGCGAGTTGATTATCCTCATAAATTTTTTGAGAAAACTATTGAGAAATATGAAGGAGAATTCAATTTAGTATGGTCACACCTACCAGAATGGACTAATTTATATAAGATATCAAGAATATATAATAAATTACAACCAATAATTGGGTACTGTCATTGGAGTGAAATACCTGAAAATGGTGCAAGAACTGAAAACTCATTTTGGACAAACATTAGAGGTATTTTACAAATGGAAGTTTGTGGTGTAAACTCAAATTATCAGAAAAGTGTTATTCTTAAAAACGCAGCTAAAGATTTCCAACCACATATCGTTGAAAAGTTGGATAAGATTATTCAGCCTTGGTATTTAGGATGTGATTCAGCTACTCCATCAAATGGGTATGATGATAAAACAATCGTATTCAATCATAGAGAAGGTGTTTATACTGGTTCTAAGTGGTTTTGGGAAACTATGGATGAGTTATGGAAAGAAAGACAAGATTTCAAAGTTTATACTACCTTAAAAGAAATGGGTAAATCATACACTAAATATATTGGAGCAGCTGATAGAAAAGTATATCTAAATCAGTTATCAAAAGCACATTTTGGTGTAGGTACGTTTCAAGGTTATTCAGCTTGGAGTATGAGTACAACTGATGGATTTTCAGTAGGTGTACCATATTTACTACCAAATGATTTTTGTTATCCTGAAATGGTGGGTAATGATTATCCACTTCTTTATAATGGCAAGAAAGAATTTAAGGAAATGGTAATTAAGTTATTAGATGGTGATATTAAAAGACCTGATGTAACCCATCTTGCCCAATCTCTTTTATGGGAATCACAAATTGAAAAATATTGGAATGTAGATAAAAACTTTATTAATACTGCTAGAAAAGAATTTAATGTATAAAAATTGTTATTACCAACGAGAAAAGAATCTCGTTCACATTTGGGATGATAAACAAGGATATAGAGCATTTCCTTATACTCGATACGCTTATGAAAAAGCAGTAAATGGCCCATTCACCACTTTATATGGTGATAAAGTAAGTAAGATTTACAAATTCAAAAAGGATGATCCTGATTTATTCGAAAGTGATGTACCTGAAACTACAAGAGTATTAGTAGATACTTATACTGATTCGGATTTACCATCAGAAGGACACGTTATTCTTACATACGATATTGAGTGTGAAATGGAGAGTGGTTTACCAAATCCAGAAGAAGCAGAAAATGAATTAACTTCAATAGCATTACATGATTCTGCTACCAATCAATATTGGGTGTTGGTTATGGATAAAGATGGTATCTTAGAAGAGAAAACAACGGATAAATGTATTGTACTTCCTTTCAGAACTGAAGAGGATATGTTAATGAAGTATTTGGAGTTATATGAGATGATAAATCCATCTATTGTAACTGGTTGGAATATCGATTACTTTGATACACCAATGTTGTATAATCGTATCAAACGATTATTAGGTAAAAGACACGCTAATAGATTATCACCAATCGGTGAGTGTTTTTGGTCACCTTATCGTAAGAGATACTTTATGGCGGGTGTATCTTATTTAGATTATCTCTCACTTTATAAAAACTTTACATACTCAGAATTAGATTCATATCGATTAGATTCTATTGCACAAAAAGAGTTAGGTAGAGGTAAGATTGAATATGATGGAAATTTGGATATTCTTTTCAAAGAAGATATTGAGAAGTTTATTGAATATAACTTAGTGGATGTTGAGTTAGTAGTTGAGTTTGATAAAAAACTTCAATTCATTGATACTGCAAGAGGTATTTGTCACGCTGGACATGTTCCTTATGAAGATTTCGTTTATTCATCAAAATACTTAGAAGGTGCACTTTTAACTTATTTGAAAAGAAAAAGTATTGTAGCACCTAACAAACCTGCTGATAGAAGAGAACGAATGGAAGCTCTTAAAGAAAATAAGCAAGAGAAGTTTATCGGAGCTTATGTAAAAGCACCAATCGTTGGAAAGTATGATTGGATATATGATTTGGATTTAACTTCACTATATCCATCAATTATTATGACAATTAATATTTCACCTGAAACAAAGATGGGTAAGATTGCTGATTGGAGTGCTGAGGATTTCGTAAAAGATAAGAGAGATAGTTGGGAAATTAATGGTGATAAAATCACACAAGAAAATCTAAAGAAGTTTTTTGAAAGAAGTAAATTTTCAGTTGCATCAAATGGTGTTTTATATAGAACTGATAAAGTAGGTTGTATTCCTGATATTTTGGATTTATGGTTCTCTCAGAGAGTTGAGTTCAAAAACAAAATGAAAGAATATGGAAAAAGTGGAGAAAAAGAAAAATACGAATGGTATAAAAAACGTCAGTTGGTTCAGAAAATTTTACTTAACTCTTTATATGGTGTGCTTGGCCTTCCTGCCTTTAGGTTCTATGATGTTGATAATGCTACCGCTGTTACCACAACGGGACAGACAGTTATTAAATCAACTGCGGATATGGCTAACATCAAATATAATAAGGAGCTTAATACTCCTGATGCTGACTCTAATATATACATTGATACTGATTCAGTATTTTTCTCAGCAGCACCTCTTTTAGACCATAGGATTCCTAATTGGAAAGATAATGACCAACAAACAATAGCTGGGTTTGTAAATGATATTGCTGGTGAGATGCAAGATTATCTCAATGATTTTTATGATATTCTTGCTGAAAAGGTATTCAACGTAGATAAGGATAAACACCGATTTGAGATTAAGAAAGAATATGTTTCAAAAGCCGGTATTTGGATTGCTAAGAAACGATATGCACAATGGATTATATCAGATAATGGTGTACCTGTTGATAAGTTAGATGTAAAGGGATTGGATGTTGTACGTTCTTCATATCCAGCAGCATTTAGAAAGTTTATGAGTGAGGTTCTTATTGAAATTCTTAGAGGTGATACTGAAGAACAACTTACAAATAGAGTTTACGATTTCAAAAATGATTTGGTAAATATGGATGTTGTTAAGATTGCTAAAGCAGGGGCTGTAAAAAACTTAAATAAATACATGCCTAAAAAGAAAGACCAAACGGCAATGTTCCAATTCATTAGTGGAACACCAGCACACGTAAAAGCATCAATTGCATACAATCAATTGTTAAAACACTTCAAAGTGGAAAATCAATACGAACCTTTGAAGGGTGGTGATAAAATTAAATGGGTATATTTGAAACAAAATCAATATGGGTTAGATGCAGTAGCTATGAATGGTTACAATGACCCACCTCAGATTATGGAGTTAATAAAAACTCATATCAACCACGATAAAATCTTCGAAAGAGAACTTCTAAAGAAATTAGAAGATTTCTACGGAGCATTAGGGTGGGGAGAAGTTCTCTCTTCCAAAAAGACAGCTGAAAAGTTTTTCTCTTTTTAGTTGGATAATTAAAAATAAATTCGTATATTAGTAAACATTAAAATAAATCTTAAAAGTAAATTATGGAAAAAGCAAAATTTGATGGTTTCATCAATCGATACAATCTCGGTGGAGAGGTTGAATCAGTAATGGTAAAATCTGAAGGTTCTAACCTTTCAGTTAGAATGATTTCAGATGATAAAACTCTTTTAGGGGATGTAACAGTAACAGGCGCAGATTTTCCTGATGGTGAATTTGGTATCTATACTACATCTCAATTAAAGGGGTTATTAAGTGTATTAGATAATACAATCGATGTAGAAGAAGTAACAGGTGCACTAAAGTTCTCAGATAAAGGAACTAAGATGCAATATATGTTAGCAGCACCTTCAGTTATCCCAGCGGTACCTGATTTAAAAGCACTTCCTCCATTTAATGTAGATATTACATTAGATAATGAGTTTGTAAACAAATTCATTAAATCTAAGGGAGCATTAGCAGATGCTGATACATTCACATTCACTTGTAAAAACAACAAAGGAGAAATCATCTTAGGATATTCTTCTATTAACTCAAATAGAATCTCTATTTCAGTTGATTGTAAGTGTGATGGTGATGTAGAACCAATCGCATTCTCAGCAAAATATCTAAAAGCTATCTTATTAGCAAACAAAGGTTCATCAACTTCATCTCTACAAATTTCTTCGCAGGGATTATCTAAAGTTGCATTTACCGAAGGAGAGTATGTATCAAATTACTATTTGGTAGAGATTAAGTAATAACCATTAAAAAAGTAACTATGAGTTTTTGGGATACCGAACCAGCAAAACCTGAATTTATATTCGAAGATGAGAAAAGAAAACTCATTGAGAATATGGACTACCTTATGACAATGAGTGTAGAAGAACAAACACTTTATAAAAAGTGGGTTGAGTTGCAAGAGGATTCTATGATTAGAGATAAATCCCAAATCGCTACTCTTTATGATGCACAATGGAAACCAACTGATATCAACAATAAGGAACTAACAATCAAAGAAATTGAAGAGTTAGAACCTTATGTTGAAATCGTAGAGGATTCAACTGAAGCTACAAAGTGGACTTATCTTAGAAAGATGATTCACACTATGAGTTGGACAGCTAATCCTGGTAGAAATGTGAAATTGTTTATCAAAGATAAAAAGAGTGGTAAACTTTTAGGTTTAGTATCTTTAGCATCAGATGTAACATCTATGAAAGTAAGAGATGATTATATCGGATGGAATAAAGAGAACAAATTCAAAGAGGGTAAGTTGAACTACACAACTATCGCATCCACCATTGTTTGTACCCAACCTTTAGGTTACAACTTTTTAGGTGGTAAACTCACCGCAATGATGACTACTGTTCCAGAAGTTAGAGAGTATTGGAAAAAGAAGTATGGGCAAACATTGATAGGTGTAGGAACAACTTCCCTTTATGGAATTCATTCACAATATAATGGTATTCCACATTTTAAAACGTTAGGAGAATCAGCTGGTAAGATTGCATTGAAACCTGATGATGAGTTCTATGACCCTTGGCATCAATGGATTAAGGAAAATAGAGCTGATTGGTATGAAAATGCTATTACTAATGAAAGAATCCGAAATGGTAAATCTATGGGAACTGGTAAAGGAGCTAGTGGACCTGTGAGTGGTATCAAACAAAAGATACTTTCTCAGATTTTCAAAGAATGTGGTATTAGAGCATCCGATTATCATCACGGATTCAAAAGAGGAGTATATCTTGCTATGATGTATGAAAATGGACCTGAGTTCCTTCGTTCAGAAATTGAGGAATCAGAACTTAAAATGAAAAAGAAGTTTGTTGAGGGTGTTGATTACATTAATAATTGGTGGAAAAGACAAGCAATTAAAAGATACTCAAAGTTACATGATTCTGGTAGATTGAAACCTGAAGATTTATTCTATATCGATGGTATAGGTAAAGATTGGGAAACTTTCAAATCAGATAGATTAAACGAAGTAGGTAGATAAAATATAAAATATGGGATTTTTCGAAGAAACAAATAATGAACAAGTTGATAATAGTTTATGGGTAGAATCATATAGACCTGTAACATTAGAAAACTATGTAGGTAATGAACACCTAAAAGAAAAAGTAAGTGGTTATTTAGAAACTGGTGATGTACCACACCTTCTACTTTATGGTAGAGCTGGTACTGGTAAGACAACTCTTGCTAAACTAATTGTAAAATCAATGGATTGTGATTATATGGTAATCAATGCATCTGATGAAAACAATGTAGAAACTGTAAGAAATAAAGTAAAAGGATTCGCATCATCAATGGGATTCAAAAAATATAAGATTGTTATTTTAGATGAGTTTGATTATATGTCTCAAAACGCACAAGCTATTTTGAGAAACTTAATGGAAACATTTTCACAACATTGTAGATTTATATTAACTTGTAACTATGTTGAGAAAGTTATTGACCCTATCCAAAGTAGATGTCAAACTTTTCAAATCATACCTCCAACTAAAAAGGATGTAGCAGTTCAAATATCAAAGATTTTGACTAGTGAAGAAGTAAAGTTTGAACCAAAAGATTTAGTTCCAATTATTGATGCTGGATATCCTGATATTAGAAAGATTATCAATACTTGTCAATTAAACTCAATCAAAGGTGAGTTAAAAGTAGATACTCAAAACCTTTTAGAGAATGATTATAAAATGAAGGTATTAGATATCCTAAAATCTTCAGATGATAAAAGAAATAAATATGTGAAAATGAGACAAGCTATTATTGATAGTAGAGTAACTGATTTCTCAGAATTATTCACATTATTGTATGAAAAAGTTGATGAGTACGCTCCACAAAATACAGCGAATGTAGTTATTGCTCTTTCCGAAGGACAGAACAAACACTTTAACGCTATTGATAAAGAGATTCCAACTGCAGCAACTTTGATTGAAATTTTAAATTTAATATAATGGCAAATATAATTGGTAAAGGTGGTAGTAAACCACAAAAAGCATCAGAGCAAAGTACACAACAACCAAAGTTAGATTTAGGTAAATCAACTCCTATTGTATGTGCTCATTGTGGGTATGATGTATTCATCGATGGTTCTAAGTTTAGAAAAATTTCAAAACTAATTACTGGTACTCCGCAAGATGTGATTGTACCAATCGAAGTAATGATGTGTGGTAATTGTGGTGAGATTTGTGAAGAGTTACTACCAGAACAAATGAAAGTATTAGCAGAGATTGATAGAAAAAACGCTGAAGAAACAAATGGCTAAATCACTATTCGACCATATTAAACAAATTACTAACGTTCAAAATCCAAAGTATTGGGATACGTTAGAAGAAGCAGATAAAAAGACTTGGAGTAACTATATGGTACTTCGTTTTTTATCTATGAAATATGAGTGGGTAGAAACTATTGCTGCTGTACAACCTTATCTACAAGAAGTTCCTCCTAAAGCAATGTATTTAGCTATGATTGATTTACTTCCAAAAGGTAGACACTTTATGAAGTATATGAAAGCTAAGGGAGCTGATAAATACGAAGGTTGGTTAGTAGAGTTAGTAGCTAAACATTATGAAACCTCAAAGTTGGAAGCTGAAGATTACTTAAAGATTCTATATGCTAGTAGAACTGGTAAGGAAAAGATAAAACAATTATCAGAGGATTATGGAACTGACCCGAAAATAATAAAGAAATTAAAATTAAAAATATAATTGAGAAAAGTTTGGAAATCCCAAACTTTTTTCGTATATTTGTATAACAAATAAAAGTTTATGGCAAAAGTAAGTTTTTCACAATACCAACTATATTCATCTTGTCCTCGTGCATATAAACTGAGGTACATAGATAAGTTGGGTGAATCATCTGCTAACATTTATACAATCTTTGGAACGGCTATCCACGAAACCATACAACATTTCCTTTCAGTTATGTATGGAGTTTCGAAAAAACAAGCAATGGAGATTGATACTGATAAGTTGTTATTAGAGTGGATGAGAAAAGAATACATCAAAGAGAATGATAAACTAAGTGAGGGTATTGTATGTACCCAGTTAGAGTTAGAAGAGTTCTATGGTGATGGTAGAAGAATATTAGAGTGGTTTAAAAAGAAATTAGATAAGTTTTACACAAAGACTGGATTTGAATTAGTAGGAATAGAGATTCCACTAAATGCTAAAGTAAAAGAAGGTGTAAACTTTATTGGATTTGTTGATGTGGTAATGAGGGATTTATCAGATAATTCAATTATCATTATTGATTTAAAAACATCAACTAGAGGTTGGAACAAATACCAAAAATCAGATAAGTACAAAAATGCACAAATTGTATTGTACAAAAAATACTATTCTGAATTATTCCAAATTCCATTAGAAAAAATTAAAGTGGAGTATCAGATTATGAGAAGAAAATTATATGAAGATGCACCATTTCCAATTCCTTATATGTCGAGGCACGTACCAGCAAATGGTAAACCAACTACAAATAGAGTTTATTCAGAGTTTATGAACTTTGTAGATGAAGTATTCGATGATAAAGGAAACTTCAATGATTTACCTTATCCAAAGGTTCCTGGCGATAGACAAAAGAATTGTAGATTCTGTGAGTTTAAGACTAGGGGAATTTGTGATGGGAAAGTTTAACGGAAAATAAATATCTATATACTTATATATATAAATACTAACAATATATACTATGAGTGTAGAAACTAAACTAACAACTGTAAAGATTATAAAGGGTGTTTATTCAAATTTTAAAAGAGTATCATTCGAATCGGATGTAACACTTCAAAAATTGGTAAACAGAACAGTTGAACGATATGTAAACGATGACGGATTTAGAAAAGAAATGAATGAATATTCAAACCTTCAAATTTCAGGTTCGCAATTTTAAAGAAAAAGTTATTTTAATAAGTTATGAGTAAAAAGAAAAAGATTCTTCTCCTTTCAGATGATATGAGGATGAGTAGTGGTATCGCCACTATGAGTAAAGCATTGGTAATGGGTACTCTTAATGAGTACGATTGGTTCCAAGTAGGTGCAGCAATTAAACACCCCGATAAAGGTAAAGTTTTAGATTTATCTGCTGATATGCAGAAAAGAACTGGTGTAGAAGATGCATCGGTTAAAATCTTACCTTGGAATGGTTATGGAAACGCTGATTTGTTAAGACAAATTATGAATTCCGAAAAACCAGATGCTATCCTTCACTTTACTGACCCACGTTATTGGACTTGGTTATATGATATGGAACATGAGGTAAGAGAAAACTGCCCAATTCTTTATTATACAATATGGGATGATTTACCAGACCCATTATATAATAGAAATTATTACGAAAGTTGTGATTGGTTAGGTGCTATTTCAAGACAAACATATGGAATAGTAAGTAGGTTAACTTCTTTAACCGATAAACCAACATACAAACCACATGCAGACTGGCAAGTATCTTATGTACCACATGGTATAAATCAAAATGATTTTAAACCAACCGATGTACCTTCTGATTTTAGAAATAAGATATTAGCTGGTAAAGAGTATGATTTTATATTCTTTTGGTCTAATAGAAATATCAGAAGAAAACAACCATCTGATGTTATTATGGCATTTAAGGAGTTTTGTGATAAAATTGGTAAAGATAAAGCATCTAAAGCTGTATTACTAATGCACACAACACCAAAAGACCAAAATGGTACTGATTTACCAACAGTTGCTGAAACACTTGCACCTGATTGTAATGTAGTATTCTCAACTGCTAAGTTATCAACTGAACAACTAAATCTTTTGTATAATATGGCTGATTGTACAGTAAATATTGCTGGTAATGAAGGATTTGGTTTAACAACTGCAGAATCGGTAATGAGTGGTACACCAATCATTGTAAATGTTACTGGTGGGTTGCAAGACCAATGTGGATTCAAAGTAGATGGTAAATATCTAACAGCTGATGATTACATTAAGATTGGTTCACTTCATAAATGGAGAGATTGGGAAGATAAAGTAACTTGGGGAGAGTGGGCTACACCTATTTGGAGTAGAGCACAATCTTTGACAGGTTCAGTTCCAACTCCTTATATTTGGGATGATAAAATCGATGTAATTGAGTTATCAGAAAAAATGGAGAAAGTTTATAATACCCCAAAAGAAGAACTAACAAAGAATGGTTTAGAAGGTAGACGAGCATTTATTGAGGATATAGGATTATCTGCAGAAAATATGTGCCAACAACTAAAAAATGGTGTTGAAACTACTTTAAAAAATTGGAAACCAAGAAAAAGATACGAATTATTTAAAATTACATAAAAAGTTATGAATAAACCTTTATTAGTATATCAAGCTCCTGTATTTACTCGAAGTGGTTATGGTGACCATGCTAGAGATATTTTAAGAAGCTTATTTGAATTAGATAGGTATGATATTAAAATCGTACCAACTCGTTGGGGAAATACTCCTCAAAATCAAGCTGACCCAACAACTGAATTTGGGCAGAAAATGTTATCTAACGTTGCAACTCAAGTAAATAGAAAACCAGATATTTTTATTCAAATGTCTGTTGCTAATGAATTTGAACCAAAGGGTAATTTTAATATTGGTATTACTGCTGGTGTGGAAACCACTGTATTACCAAAAGAATTTTTAGATGGAGGTAATAAGATGGATTTAATTATAGTACCATCTCAGTTTACTAAATCATTATTTGATAAAACTCAATTTCAAGAGCAAGATAAACAAACTAAACAAATAATCAAAACATTCAAAAGTGAAAAACCTTGTGAGGTTCTATTTGAAGGTGTTAATAAAGAATTATATGAAAATCCAACTATAACTGATATAGATGTATTAGATGGAATTGAAACTGATTTCAATTTCTTGGTTGTTGGTCATTGGTTGAAAGGTAGTTTAGGACAAGATAGAAAAGATATAGGAATGATTATTAAAACATTCTCTACTGTTTTCAAATATCTACCTAAAGATAAAAGACCAGGTCTTATCCTTAAAACATCACATGCTGGATTTTCGGTTATAGATAGAGAAGCAACAAGACAAAAAATAGAAAACGTTATTAAGGGATTGGATGATGTACCATCAATTTATTTATTACATGGTGATTTAAAAGAATCAGAAATGGTTGAGTTGTATAATCATTCAAAGGTAAAAGCAATGATTTCATTCACAAAGGGTGAGGGTTATGGTAGACCTTTAGCAGAATTCGCTACAACTGGTAAACCAATATTAGTTTCTAAGTGGAGTGGGCATGTAGATTTTTTACCTGAAGATAATACTGTTTTCTTATCAGGTCAATTAACTGATGTACATTCCTCAGCAGCAGATAAATTCTTACTAAAAGAATCGAAATGGTTTACAGTAAATTATTCTGAAGCTGCTAATAAAATTTATAAGGTATTTAATGAATATGATTCTTACCTAAAACAATCACAAGGATTAAGAGCAAATATTTTGAATAATTTTACAATGGAAAAAATGACTGAACATTTGGGTAAAATTATGGATAAGTATATTGGTAATATTCCAGTTCAAAAACCATTTCAATTACCAAAGTTAAAAAAAGAACAACCAAAATTAAAGTTACCAAAATTAAATAAGTTATAATGAATCATTCATCAAAATATAGATTACTACAAGATGGTGTTGGTAAAAGAATACCAAAAAACAACATACAACCATATGGTGTGTATAAAATAAGTACATACAAATATGCTGATGGTAATAAAGAAAGATTAGCAGGTTCTGAGGAAACAATTATATTTGTTACTGGGATATACCAAAAAAAGGTATCTGCACTTAAATTATCAAATATACCACCAGCTAACTTCTTCAAATGGTTTAAAAAATTAACTAAATCAGATACTTTAGTTAACGAATCTTTTAATTTACCACAAACTGCTTTTTATGATTTTGGTGAAATGTTTGATAGGGGTGGTGAGAGATTGTATACTGGATATATAAAAAATAATAGAGATTTTGTAGCAAAAGGAGCTGCATATAGAACTTATAATTTGGATGGAATTCAATATTCTACTGAAATATTTTTTAAACAAGATACTTTAAAACAATACTATGGTTAATGTTACATATGCAATTACAGTTTGTAATGAGATAAATGAAATCACAACATTAGTAAATTTTCTTCATCCAAGAATCCAATCAGAAGATGAGATTTTGATTCAATATGATGAAGGTGGTGTAACTGATGATGTAAGAGGATATTTGAGAATTATAAATGATTTACATGATAATATAAATGTAATCGGATTCCCACTTAATAAAGATTTTGCATCTTATAAGAATAACTTAAAAAACCATGCAAAAGGTATCTTCATTTTCCAAATAGATGCTGATGAATTACCAAATGAATATTTGATTACAAATATGCATGATTTATTACAAGCAAATTTGGATATTGATTTATTCTTTGTACCAAGAGTAAACACAGTTAAAGGGTTGACTGATGAACATATCCAAAAATGGAGATGGAATGTAAATGAAAAAGGTTGGGTTAATTGGCCTGATGTTCAGACAAGAATTTATCGTAGAACATCTGAAATAGAATGGGAAGGTAAAGTACACGAAAGAATTAAAGGTTACAATACAATGACTTATTTACCAATAGAAGAAGATTATGCGTTGTATCATCCAAAGGATATTCAAAGACAAGAAAAACAAAACGCATTATACGAAACTATATAAATGGTAAGACATAACTTTACAAAAGAAATTATTACGGAGTTATTCAAAAAAGAACCATTAGATATTTGGATTAACTCATTTGGAGGATGTAGGTCTAACTATATCAGAGATTGTATCAAAGATAGTTACACAACATATAATACAGCTTACGAACTTGCAGCTTGTCATTATGTTACTCCATTAGATGTACAAGTTGGTAGTGGTATCTTTTGTTATACCGAAGATGTTGGAATAGCAATATCATCTCAGATAAAAAGAGGTATGTATCATAACTTTCAAAAGTTAATGGGTGGTAACGAAGAAACTCCATTTGATATTGGTGTGTGGTTAGAAAACATAGATACACAAATAGATAATTGGACTTCACCATCACACTTTCCAATTGTAATTATCAATACTGATGTAGTTGGTGATTATAAAGAAAAGTTTGAAGAGATATATGAAGTGGATATGCTACCTTTTAAGAAAAGAAGTACATCAGAGTATATCGATGAAGTAAAACCATATACCGAACTAATAGAAAAAATTAATAGTAAGTTAAGAAGCTTACCAAACTTTAGTGTAAATGAAAAAATTCAATAAAATATTTGTATGTGGTTTATCAAGAACTGGAACTAAAAGTTTAGGTGATTATTTTAAATTATTGGATTTAAAACCACATCACAATGGAGGACAAGTTCTTAATCCCTCATTATTTTCTGAAATCGATGTTTTATTGGATGATAAACAAACTCAATTCTTATATGAAGTTTTAAATCAAAAATATCCAAATTCACTTTTTGTTTATACAAATAGAAATGATGAAAGTTGGGTAAATAAAATAATCGATTGGAAGCCGGATTATAGCTACATTTATCATCAATCATTTGGGGTAGGTGAAGGAACCAGCCCAGATACAAAAGAAATGTTAACTTCTTTCAAACAACAACATTTTATTAGATTCAAATCATTTGCAACTGAATTACCAAATGATAGAGTTTTATATTTGGATTTAGAAGATAATGAAAAAGATAAAAAAGTTTGTGAATTTTTAGATATAACTTATGATTCAGAATTAAAATATCCAAACATAAAATATAGGTAATGGAAAATATTATATTATTTGTTAAAAGTTATAGAGGTGATTTGCAGAGATGTATGGAGTTAGCTAAAAGTATTGAAAAATACAATAAAGATAATATTCCATTCTACATATCAGTTCCAACTCAAGATATCGAATTATTTAAACAAAATATACCTCAATGTAAAAATATAATAGATGATAATACCATAACCCAAAATTCGGATGGCTGGGTAGGTCAACAAATGGTAAAATCATTGGTATATAAATTGAATTTGTGTAAATTCTATGTTTGTTTAGATTCAGATGTTTATTTTTTCAAAGATTTTTATATTAAAGATTTTTTATACTCAGATGATATTCCTTATATGATAATGCATGAAAGAGAGGATTTTTATGAGTTTGTAGATAGGTTTCCTGAGCTGATGACTTATGATGTTAGAGCTGGGCATGAAGATGAGTATAAATCTATTATGTCTCACTTTGGTAGAGAAGGTAAAATATACCATTATGGAATATCTCCTTACATTTGGGATACCAAAGTTTGGGAGTGGTTAGATACTGAGTGGGGATTAGATACTTTATTTGCAAAACATGCAAATGAACTAAAGTGGTATGGTGAAGGAGCATTAGCAATGGGTACACCAATGATGCCAACATCACCTTTATTTAAAGAATTTCATTTTCCTGGTCAATATCAATTATATAAACAATTGGGTTGGAAAGAAGAACATTTCCATAAACAATATATGGGTATTGTAATGCAGAGTAATTGGGGAGCACCTTTAAAATATTAAGAATGATAACATTTTGTATTTCAACATATAATAACTTAGAATATTTGAAGATAGCAGTAGATAGTGTTCGTAAGAATTCTTTCTATAAAGATGCACCATTTATCATACATGCAGAAAATTGTACTGATGGAACAAATGAGTGGTTAAAAGAAAATTCTGAAAAATATAACTTAGAATACTATTTGGATAAAAATGATAATCCAAAGGGAATCGGTGGAGGTATGAACTTTTGTGCTGATAGAGTAGAAACTGATTACATTATGTTCTTACATTCAGATTTTTATGTAACTCCTAATTGGGACAAGGCACTGATGGATACACATAACAAATATCCAAATGAAAAACTATGGGTAAATTCACATAGAGTAGAACCTCAGATGTTTCCTAACTCACAAAGTAGACCAGGCACTGTTGTAGTTGCAAAAGAAACTTTTGGAGCATACCATAATGATTTTAAATCAGTATTGTTTGATAAATACGCTGAGTTATTCACTTCAGAAAATGATTTTGAGATTCCAAAAGGTGAAGGTGTAAGTGGATTGATTAAAAAAGAACATTGGGATGAGATTGGTGGGAATGACCCACTATTTGCTCCAGCATCTTATGATGATATGGATTTATTCCTAAGAATGTTACAAAATGGATTTAGATTCATCTTACCAACTACATCATTAGTTTGGCATTTTGGAGCTAGAGGTTCTCATAGATTAGAAGAGAATGATGGTAAAACATCTGAAAGACAAATAAAAGCAGAACAAGTAAATATTCAAAAATGGGTATCTAAGTGGGGTTCACCTCCAACCTTTGATGAATATGGAATGATAAATGGTATTAGATGAAAGTATTCGAATACAACAATGGGAATCCACAATTTCCACATAGAGCAAAAAATTGGGGAGATATAGTATCCTATCCATTAGTTAAAACAATCTCACAAAGTGAAAAAGTTGAACTAACTAACGATAGGATAAATGGGAAACTTATTGTAGTAGGTTCAGTCCTTCAACACTTAAATCAAAATGATTTAGTATGGGGTGGTGGATGTATTGACCAAAATCATATTTCAGCTATACCTAATAAAGTATTCGCTGTAAGAGGGCCTCTGACAAGACATGAGTTATTATCAAAAGGTATTGAATGTCCTCCTATATATGGAGACCCTGCTTTATTAATGCCGTACATTACTGATTACAAAAGAAAAGAACCTAAGTACAAATATGGTTTAATTCCACACTACGCTGATGAGTATGAAGTTGAAGTTGAAAATCTAAAAAACCAAGGTGTAAAGATTATTGATATTTGTGGTGGGTTAGAAAAATTTATGGAGGATATTATGGATGTTGAGTTTATTTTATCTTCATCATTGCATGGATTAATTGCAGCTGATGCTTGGGGTATTCCAAACGCTAGAGTTATTATTAAAGGAACTCTTTATGGTGGACATTTTAAGTTTATCGATTATTGTTTATCAGTAAATAGAAAAATTGATTATGGATATCAGTTAACACCAACAACTTCATTAGAAGATTTGAGAAAAGTTCGTTATAATGATAAGATTGAATTTAATGCTGAACAATTGGTAAATTCAGCACCTTGGAACGATAATGATTATAAACATTTGTTTTATTAAAAATAATTTAGTATATTTGTAAGATGTATTTAGAAGTAAACCAAACAATAGAAGAGGCTATAAATTTAATTAAACATAAAATTAAAACAAATACACCTTTTTGTTTTTCAAGATATGGTGATGGGGAAATACATGCTTTCAATAGAAACTTTAAACCTCAATTTGAAAAAAGAGGATGTGATGAGTGGGGATATGTATATCCATCTCAAATAGATTTATATTATGATGATTCTACTGGTGTTATAATAAACGCTATTACCAATAGTGATATGATTGGTTTAATGGATATGAATAATGATGTAGCTAAAACAAGTAATTTTTTAAAAAAGAATTGGTCATTTAGTATAGAATCATTAAAAAATAAAGGAATCGATTTATCAGATACATTAATAACAGACCATATGTTACCAAGAAGTAAAGAATTTGGAAGTATTGATAACTTTAAAGAGATATTACAAGGTAAAAGTTTAAATATAATTAGCCCAAATACAAAGTTATTAGAAGAAAAAAATCTTAATAAATTATTAGATTCTGAAGTTACCTTTACATATCATCCAAATAGTATTAATCTCAGAAATAGAGATGAATTTATAGAATCATTTAAGGATATAAAATCGGATGTAGTTTTGGTTGGATGTGGTTTACAAAAAGATTATGTTTCTTATCTCAGATACAATCATAATAAGATTGCAATTGATGTAGGTGCTATGTTAGATGCTTGGGCTGGAATTTATAGTAGAGAATGGTTTAAGAAAGGTGGAAAGCAAGATTATTTATTAATATGAAAACAAAATTAGTAATATTTGATTTAGATGGTGTATTAGTTGAGGCTAAGAACATTCACTTTGATGCACTTAATAACGCATTGGGTGATGATTATGCAATTAGTTGGAAAGAACACTTATCAACATATGATGGATTAAAAACATTCCAAAAGTTGGATATGTTAAGTGAACGAAAGGGATTACCAACTGAAATGCACAAACAAATTTGGGAAAGTAAACAAAAGTTGACTTTACAAATGTTAAAAAAACTGCAACCAAACCAAACTCTACAATCCGTAATGGATGCTTTGGTAAATGAAGGATATAAGATTGCTGTATGTTCAAACTCAATCAGAAAGACAGTTTTGACTGTACTTTCAAAGTTGGGATTAATGGAGTTTATGGATTACATTATTTCAAACGAAGATGTACAAAACTCCAAACCACATCCTGAGATGTATTGGAGAGCAATATCAAAAATGGGATGTTTACCATCTGAAACTTTAATTGTAGAAGATTCTCCATATGGATTACTTGCAGCATCTCGTTCTAAAGCTCATGTGTTGAGAGTAAAAAATCCAACTGAAGTAACTTATACAAATATATTTAAAAAACTAACAGAAATAGAAATGGGAAAAACAAACGATAACCCTAAGTGGGAAGATAAAAAAATGAATGTACTAATCCCAATGGCCGGGGCTGGTAGTAGATTTCAACAAGCAGGATATACATTTCCTAAACCATTAATTGATGTAGAAGGGAAACCTATGATTCAAGTTGTGGTAGAAAATCTGAATATAGATGCCAACTTTATCTTCGTGGTTCAGAAAGCACATAGAGAGGAATATAATTTAGATACATTACTTAATTTAATATCACCTAACTCTAAAGTGGTTGAGGTAGATGGTTTAACTGAAGGTGCTGCTTGTACGGCACTTTTAGCAAAAGAATATATCGATAATGATAATCCACTTTTCTTCGCTAACTCAGACCAATTCGTAGAATGGGATTCTACTGAGTTTATGTATAAGATGAATGAAACTGATGCAGATGGTGGGATTGTATCATTTAGAGCAACACATCCAAAGTGGAGTTTTGCTAAAATAAATGAAAGTGGATTAGTAACCGAAGTTGCAGAAAAGAATCCTATTTCAGATATAGCAACAGTTGGATATTACTATTGGAAGAAAGGTTCTGATTTTGTAAAGTATGCGGAAGATATGATTGAAAAAGATATCAGAGTAAATGGAGAGTTTTATGTTTGTCCTGTTTTCAATCAAGCAATAGAAGATAAGAAAGAGATTCGTACCTTTGATATTCCTAAAATGTGGGGATTGGGTACACCTGAAGATTTGAAATATTATTTAGAAAACTATGGTAAATAACGTTACATTAGTAATACCAACGTATAACAACTTAAAACACATTAAGAACGCTTATACTTCGATTCGTAAGTACTATCCAACATTGGAGTTAGTATTATTAGATGATGGTTCCTCAGATGGTACATTTGAGTGGTTAGAATCAATCGAAGAAGAAGATGATAATGTAGTTCTATACCAAAGTGAAGAAAGAGTAGGACATACTATCTTATATGATGTAGGTATTGATATGGCTAAAAACGAAATCATTGGTATCATTCATGCTGATATGATTGTTAGTGAAAACTACTTAGAAAATCTACTCAAACACTTAGATAAAGGAAAGGTAGTTTGTGGTACTAGAATAGAACCACCATTGCATCCACCAGGTAACGAAAAGATTGTACAAAACTTTGGAATGGATTTCGATGATTTAGATATTCCAGCATTTGAAGAGTTTGTTAAAAAAGCACAATTGGAAAATAAAGATGTAACTACTAAAGGTATGTTTGCACCTTGGATTTTATACAAAGAAGATTTCCAATCTATTGGTGGACATGACCCATTATTCGCACCATTCCCATATGAAGATAGTGATATTTTTCAGAGATGGATATTGGCTGGATATGAATTGATTCAAAGTAGAGATTCATTTGTGTACCACCTAACTTGTAGAGGACATAGATGGAATGAACAAGTACAAAAAGATGATGATTACTATAAGGTGGCATCTAACAAAGCCGCTAGAAATTACCTTAGAAAATGGGGAATATGGATTGAAAATGATTCTTACCAATATCCAATCATCACACCAAAATATGATGTTGAATTTAGAATATTTAATTCAAATTCACAACTACTTAAAGTGTTAGAACCTTGGTGTAGTAGAATCTATGTTGATTTGTATAAAGATGAGGTTGAAAAGTATATTAAAGAAGAACAACCAAACACACTTATAAATTTATCTAATAAAATTAATCAAACAACCAATTCAGATATTGTAATTAGAATGGATGGTACTAAGTTTACACAAGAAGATTTTAAATTAATCCAACAACTTCCAAAAATTATAAAGGATAGTGGTGAAGTTGGAAAATTTACTTTGGGTAATTTAGAAATCACAATAAATACTATGGAAGAATATCAGAATTCACTAATAAATGTAAACCGATGAGTAAAACTTTAGTTGTAACGCATGTAATGCCAATGGAATTAGAAATGTTTGAAAGATTCATTTCTTATTATAAGAACTCTTTCAAATATTTGGATAAGCAAGATGATGTAACTATGTATGTTACATTGAATTTAAATCCAAAGTTGACTGATTGGGATAATAGTGAATTAAAACAACAACACTTTATAGATAGGTTTACTAATTCATTAAGTGGTGTAAAATCACATCTTCAGATTATAGTAGATGAATCAGTATGGGGTACAACTCAACAAAAAAGAGATGTTTCTTTTTTAGATTATGATTACTTTATATTTGTTGACCCGGATATTGCAGTACATGAACAACAACTGAAGTTACAAATAATGGCAGCTGAACAAATATCATCTGAATCAGATTTCTTCGTACTTTCACCAAATATTCCAAGATGGTGGGATACTACTTGGGATGTGGTAGTTCATCCAAATAATAGAAATGATGAATTGGGTAAGTTTAGATTAAAACAAACATTTATTGATACCTTTACTCAAAATCCAAATGAAATAAGTATTAGGAGAATTGGTGAGTTTAAGTTTGGATGTGGTATGCACACCCTATACTCTAAGAAGTTTTGGGAAACCTTTAGAATACCTGAAGAGTTTGGGGGATATGGTTCCGAAGATACATTTGGTATGATAGCATCATCTGAAGCAGTTAAATTTGGAATAGATGTAAGACAATACGTTTTAGATGGATTATATATCACCGAAGATAAAGATGAAGCACATAGAGAACCATCATATAAAGATAAAATATCAGTATTCAGAGTGAAAGAAGATGGTAAAGCAAAATCAATGGAACTACTACCTATGGTAATTAGTAGATTAGGAAAATCTCTCTTAAATCAATAACCTTAATATTTATATCAAATAAGTTTCAATAATAAAGGTTCTATAATTTAATCTAAAAGAAATTTATTATGGCATTTAAAGATATGTTCAAAGACGAAAATGACATTAACGAAAAATCGGTTGTTGGATTCGCATCATTCGCAATGATGTGTTTATTTGCAATAGCTGATATCGCTACTGGATTTTTTGGAAAAGATTTAGTTATTCAGGAATTCATTTATAACTCATTCGTCATCATTACACTTGGTTCGTTTGGTATAGCTGAAGCTGGTAAAATCTTTGGAAAGAAAGAATAAAACATAACCCCTCTTCGGAGGGCATTGTTTTTCCTTTAAATCAAATTACATTATATTTATCTTTAGATAACAATATAACTGATATGGAAAAGTTAAAAAAGTATATCGTTGAAAATTATGAAGGTAAATTCTCATTCTCAGAATTAATGAGTGAGGGTATTCCTAAGTTGTTTTTAAAGATTGAGGCTGTTAAAAAGGAAATTGCAAGATTAGAAGCTGAAAGAAGAAAAGCTGTAAAACCTTGGAAAACCGAAAAAGACCCAAAGAAGAAAGAAAAAATCTTAGTAGTACTTAGAGATTTAACTAAGAAGATTAATGCTAGACAAAAGAATCTAGCACAACTGTTGGATATGGAGGATAAGTATGTTTCTCAGATGAAGGCAGATGCAGAGTTAGATACTTCAGTATTTGAAGATACTGATTTGGGACACCAAGACAATGAGCCAGGTATGTTAAGAGCTGATTTAAGTGTAATCGAAAGATACGCTGAAGAGTTAGGTGAAATGATGAAAGATTTTGATGAAATGGATACTGAAATCGATTTACCTCATTGGTGGCAAACCAAAATCATAAAAGCAAAGGATTACATAATTGGAGCTAAGCACTATTTAAGAGCTGAGTTAGAAAAAACAGACGGTATATTACATAATAAAGACTAAAGAATGCAACCAGAATCGATTTACGCAGTAATCATTACTCTTATCACAGTATTAGGTTCAGCAGGAGCTTGGAGATACTATGAAAAACGTGCGCAAGAAAGAAAGGAAGATGAGGATTATATAAAAGATGATTGTGCAAAACGAATCGATAGGTTAGAAGCACTATTAGAAAAGAGTTCAAAAGAAAAAGATGAACTTAGAGAAAAAATCTTAGAACTTACCAAAGATGTAGCTGAGTTAACTATCAAAGTTAAATACCTTGAGATGGAGAATAAAAGATTATTAGAACTTAATAATCAGATTCTAAATAAATCGTAAAAATATTAGGATTTTTCCTAAAAATTTCGTATATTAGTATGTTTACCAAAAAACAAGAGGATATGATAGCAAGAAGTTTATTCACAGAATCAAAAAAACTCAGAGTTTTTGATTTCGATGATACACTTGTTTTCACCAATTCCTTTATATACGTTAAAACCATAGATGGTAAAGAAAAGAAACTAACACCAGGTGAATTCGCTGTATATAAAGAGAAGCCAGGTGAGGAATACGATTTCAGAGATTTCTACTCCGTTCAAGAACCCCAAGAATTAAAAAAAATCACCAAAGTTCTTAGAAGAATTATAGATAAGAACAAAGGAGAAGGTGTATTCATTCTAACCGCAAGACCTCAAGCGGTAGATAAGCATGTACAAAGATATTTGAAAGATATAGGAATTAGACAAAGAATTCCAGTAATAGGTTTACAATCTAACAATCCTAAAGATAAATCAAAATGGGTTGAGGATAAGATTGATAACGAAGGTTATGATGATGTTTATTTTGCAGATGATTCTATCAAAAATGTTAACGCTATGAAGAAGATGCTGAGAGGTAAGGATGTGAAATGGCGTGTACAACACATTAAACATTAAAATCTTATATTTATAGTATATGATTAAGTTAACTGATATATTGAACGAAGATTGCTGGAAAGGATACAAGCAAATTGGAGGCAAAATGAAGAACGGAAAGATGGTTCCTAATTGTGTTCCTGAATCTGTTGTTAAAGAAGAATTATCTTCTCAAGATAGAACATTAATATATAAGTTAACAACTATGGCATTAAAAGCAATGCCAAAATCTAAAAAACAAAAAGAGATTATAAAGAAACTAAATTTCGTTAGAACTAAAAATGGTATGAAACCATTATCAGAAGAAGTAATAAACGAAATAGGTATTTTTAAAATAAGTAACTATATTAATGGAATAATACCAAGTGGAATGATGAATACTGTAAACAGACAAAATAAAGAAAAGTATGAGGCAGTAATCAGAGATTTAATGCAAACGTTAAATCAATTTTGGAAAAGACATAACATACCATTTAGAGTAAGAAAGTAAGTATGAAACTATTAGATATCATATACCAAAACGAAGATTTAAGAAAGTGGTTCGGTAAAGGAAAGACCGGTTCATCATCTGGTGGTGGTTGGGATAGATACAGCTCCACTGGTAAAAAGTTGGGTAAATGTGGTGATGGAGATAAAGGTGATGCTTATGCAGCTTGTTTATCTAAAGAGAAAGCATCTAAGTTAGGACCTAAAGGTAGAGCATCGTTTGTAAAAAGAAAAAGAGCTGACCAAAAGAAAGCTGGTGATACTAAAAAGGGTGGAAATAGAACAAAAGGTAAGACACCTACCTTTTCAAAAACAGGTGCATAATAGTTACATTAATGGGTAAACGTTTAGTTACAATTAAAGTTAGGAAGGGTGATATTAATAGAGCTCTCAAAAAGTTTAAAAGAGCAATAATGGATTCAGGTCATTTGTTCGAACTGAGAGAAAGACAACAATATACCAAACCTACTACAATTAGGAGAAAACAAAAACAAAAAGCTATCAGAAATCAACAAATTGAAGATATGAAGCAAAATGAAATAGAAATTCCTAATAAAAAGAAAAAGAAAAAAAGATAAACATATTTATTAGGGTATGGCAGATAATATTAAAATATCAGAATTAGTAGAATTAACATCGGGCTCACTTAGTGATGCTACGATTTTTCCAGTTGTAGATGGTGGTAGTACTAAAAAAGCTAGTTTATCATCTTTACAATCATACCTTACTGATGATTTAGCAACTGATGCTGAATTATCCTCACAAATTTCAAGTGTTAACTCTACAATTAGTGGATTAACAACCGATAATATTACAGAAGGTGATAATCTATATCTTACTGATAGTGGTATAGATGAAAGATTAAATACTAAGAGTGTAGTAAGTTCATCTGCACAAGTACAAGATTCATTAGGTGGTAGTAACATAGTTTCTTCATCTAACCAAATATCAGCATCAGCTGCAGCATCTGGATTCGGAGCTGGAGGTGGTGGAACATCTAATTATAATGATTTAACAAACGTACCAACAGGTATAGTTTCTTCATCCGCACAAACAATAGCAAACTTAGGAAGTAGTACAATACTATCTGGTTCAATATCATCAACCGATGTATCAGATTTTACTACTGCAGTTTCTTCATCAGCAGCTGCATCTGGATTTGGTGGTGGTGAAGGTGGAGGAGGTGGTTCTTCTGATTATGTATCGAATGTAACATTCTCAGGAACTACTTTAACATTTACAGGAGTAGGTAATGCATTTGGTAGTGGTGTTGATTTATCTGGAGAAGGTTTAGCTGCACAATTAGATGTAGATGGTAAATTAGCAGTATCAACATATAATACAGATTCTGCATCTTTCGCATCAAGAATTGGTGGTGGAGGTGGAGGAGGAAGTGTTCCATCTGGAACTGTTTCTTCATCGGCACAAACAATAGAACACATTAATACTATTAATGTAATTTCTTCTTCAGCTCAAGTAGTAATTCGTAGTGGTGATTTAACTAACTTCACTACTGATGATATAGCCGAAGGTACTATTAACAAATATGGAACTAACGCTAACATATTATCTTATATAAATTCAATTGGAGTAACTTCTGGTTCTGGTGGAGGTGGAGGATTTGATGTATCTGGTACTAATATCGTATCATCATCTACTCAAATTGAAACTTTAGGATTTATCACTAATGGTATATTTGGAACAGCAACAGCATCTTTACAATCTCAAATAGATGGTATAGATAGTGGAGTAAACTTAAATGATGTAAATGTATTTTTGGCAAAACAAAAATTCACACAAGATATTGAAGTAACTGGAAGTTTATTACTTAACAATGGTTCATTTAGTGGTAGTGGTGCTCAATTGAGTAACATACCAGCATCAGCAGTTGTAGGACTTAGTTCTACAAATACATTAACTGATGGTTCTTCATCATTGGCAGTAGTGGAACCACAAGGTATAACCGCTACAGTAGATGTTGGGAACTTTACAGTAAACTTAGATAGTGGAGGTGATTTAATTGTAAGTGGTGGACACTTCTTTGCAGCTAGTGGTTCTACCTTTAGTGGTAGTGGTGCTGGGTTAACTGGAATTCCAGGTTCAGCAATTGATGGTGGTGTTGATGGACAAAAGATAGCATCATCATCCTTTTCGGCATCTATTGAAGATGGAACTGGTAACTTTGTAGTAGGACCTCCTGCTATATTCGAAAGTACAATATCAGCTTCTGGTGAAATAACCGCACAATCAATTTCAGTTGGTACTTCTGGTACTCCAACAATATATTCATCCAATAACTTAAACTTATCATCATCTGGTACAGTTGTAGTTACGGATTCAGCACTTAGATTGAATCCATTAACTGATACTCAAACTGGTTCATTGACAATTCAGACTGGTGATATGATATTCAGTAATGATTCTAATGATTTCTATGGGTATAGAATAGTGAATCAAACTGGTAGTTGGTATTCTTTAACAGAAGGAACTGTTTCTGAAGTAGAATGGGATACTCTTATAGGTGTACCTTCTGGTTTAGTATCAGCATCTTCTCAGATAACATCTTTGGGTGGTGGATTACTTTCATCATCAGCACAATTATTACCTTCTGGAGCAGCAGTTGGTACTGTTTATTTTGAAGATACATTGGATAACATAAGTGGTTCATCTGATTTCACATATACTGCTGGAACTAGAACTTTAAATGTTAATAAAGTAGTAGCAAACGAATTAGTTTATAACACTTCTTTAACTGGAGCAGGTAATGATACTGGTTCATATGGAAGAGTTGAAACCGATGCACTAAATATTAACTCAGCAATAGAATTCCCAACATCAGATGGTACAATAAATCAGGTACTAAAAACTGATGGTAACGGTAATTTGGATTTCGCAGATTTCGCAGATGTACTTGGAAATGATAATATATCATCAAATGGTACTATAACAATGGGTACGGGTTCTATAAATACTAATCTAAGTGTTGGTGGAACTCTTAATTTGGGAACTCCTGTTCATTCAACTTTCAGCAATCTAACTACAACTGTTGATGCTGCAAACGTAAATATATTATCATCTGGTTCTTTAATACTTAGTTCAAGTGTAAATGTAACTATACAAGATGTGTTAGTATTACCCGAAGTAACAGTTAAACCAACAAACCCACAAAGTGGTAGTATCATAACAAGTGGAAGTGGTGTAACAGTTAAACCATACTTCTGGGATGGTGCTAACTGGCAAGCATTATACTAAAATTATATAAATGGAAACGTATAACGTTATATTACATAAGGGTGTTGATTATCAATCCTTTTGGGATGATATGGAATCATCAGATGATGGTGGTAAATTATATATTCCCAATCGTAGAGTTGATTCTCCGAATCTAAGACCTAATTCCCCAAGACAATCATGGTACACTTTATCCGAAGATGAAGTAACAATTCTAAAAAATGATGATAGAGTTATGGAGGTAGAGATACCACCAGAATTCAGAGAGGATATCTTTATTGAACAAAGAGCAACTCAAGATGGAAATTTTAGTAAAACCACTTCCGATAGTGGTGAATTTATAAATTGGGGATTGGTTAGACATATGACCAAAAAAGACCCATACGGAGCTTCAGATACAATTTCAAAAAATTACACTTATACTTTAGATGGTTCTAATGTTGATATTGTAATTCAAGATAGTGGAGTTGAATTTGCACATCCAGAATTCAAAGGACCGGATGGTGTTGAAAGAACTGTAACTATTGATTGGTACACCCTAAGTGGTTTAACTGGAACTCAAAACGTAAATCATAATAGAGATTTAGATGGACATGGTACTCACGTAGCTGGTATAGCTGCTGGAATTAATCATGGAGTTGCAAAAAATGCTAATATTTACTTTGTGAAAGTAAATGGTTTAGAGGGTTCTACTGATGGTTCTACTGGTATTTCAATTACTGATTGTTTTGATGTAATCAAAGGATGGCATAATAATAAAAACAATAATCCAGAAACTGGTGTACCTAATCCAACGGTAGTAAATATGAGTTGGGGATATGGAAGTTATTTCGATTCAGTAACATCATTAACTTATAGAGGAACATCTCACACCGATTCTAATACAACTGGAAATGCAACATATAGGCAAACAAATTATGGTTTAGTAAACAATAGTGGTTCTCCAAATTCAAATTATGTTTGTAATGTAAGAATAGCATCTACTGATACTGATGTTGAAGAGTTGATTGATGCAGGAGTTCATGTAACTATTGCTGCTGGTAATAGGGGTAATAAAGTAGATGTGCCGGGTGGAACTGATTATGATAACTTTGTTGTAACAAATGTTGGTACTCGTTATTATCATAGAGGTTCATCACCATACTCAGATAGAGCAATATTGGTTGGTAACTTAGATTCATCTTTAAACTCAGCAACAAACGCTGATGGTTCAAATAAAGACCAAAAGGCATTCTCATCAGAATGTGGACCTGGTGTTGATATTTATGCAGCTGGCCAAAATGTGATGAGTTGTACATCTAATACAAATAAGTTTAGTGATGCTCAATACTATTTCGATACTGATTATAGACAATGTAATATAGGTGGAACATCAATGGCAGCACCTCAAATAGCTGGTATGGCTGCTCTATTATTACAACAAGCACCACAATCACCTCCAAAAGAAATAAAAGCAACTTTAGAAAATTTATCTGGTACTGAAACTTTATATACTTCATCAAATAATAATGATTGGAATGATAGAAGAAGTTTATTAGGTGGTGAACCAAGACTTGCATTTAATAAAAGTACAAATAGTAAACCAACTATTATAAAAAATGTTCCATCTGGATTTTTTCAAGGTGGTGTTAAAATCACAACAAAATAACAACTTTTTAGATTTTTGATATATATTTATAAGATAGATGGGTTGGAGTAAGAAATATAAAAAAAGTATAAATTGTAACAACCCAAAGGGCTTTAGTCAAAAAGCACATTGTGCTGGTAAAAAGAAAAACGAAGAGATGGTATTTGAAGAAATAACGGAAGATATTCTAAATGAAAAACTGATTACCTATGGTAATAGAAAACCATATGGTCAAGTAGTTTTTATGGCAGGTGGTGCTGGTAGTGGAAAAGGATTCGCTATCAAAAACTTTGTTGATTCAGCATCTTTCAAAATTAGAGATGTTGATGAAATGAAGAAACAACTTCAAATCCTCAATAGATTAGGTAAATTAGATATTAGAAGTATCCTAAAAAAGTATGGTAGAAATATCAAACTTAAAGATTTAGATTTAATCAGAAAGATTGAAAAGGATGGATACAAACTTCAAAACTTTAATCTTAAAAAACCAGACCATGTATATGCTTTACACATCTTAGTTAAAGCAATGGGTATTAAAGATAATACCTTAGAAAAACTTTTATTGGGTAAGAATAATCCTGAAACTCTTCCTAATATATTATTTGATATTACTGCTAAAGATATAACCGATATTACAAAAGTAATTCCAAAATTAAAAGCAGCAGGATACAAACCAGAAAACATTCACTTAACTTGGGTACTTACTAATTATGTAACCGCAATGGTTAATAATAAGAATAGAGCTAGAATGGTACCTGAAGATATTTTATTAAAAACACATGAAGGTGCTGCAAATACTATTTGGGGTATCATAACTAAAGCTCTTCCAAAAGGAATGAATGGTAGAGTAGATGTTATACTTAACAACCCAGAACATACTGTATTCTTTACTGATAAAGATGGTAGAACTATTAATGGTAATGTAAAAGGATTCCTTTCACTTCCTTTGAAAAAAGAAAAAGGTGGTATCTATGCAGAAAAAGTTTGGAAAGATAAACTTTTCAGATGGGTTAAAGGAAACGCACCAGACTCAATCACAGCAAATATGGAAGAAGCAGTAAACGAAATAAACGAAGCTAAGGAACCTGAAGTGATTTCTCACCTTAGAGATATAGTTAAGAAAAAACAAAATAAGAAAATCAAAGACCCAATAAGTGGTAAGATGATGAGAGTAGATTTATACTCAGCATCAGCAGTAACTCAGGTATATGATGCAATTAATAAATCTAATAAAAGTAAGTTTGAAAAACTTTCTTTACCAAAAATGGTAAACGTTGCATTTAGTGTAATGAAGAATGAATCTATTACTGAGAAAATGGATTTGAATGACCCAATCTTAGTAAGGTTAAGGGCAGCATCAATTCAAAAAGCTGAAAAAGAAAAATTAGCAAAAATAAGAGCAGCTCAAATGAAGAAAAATGAAAAAGCTGCTAAAAAGATTGCACAAAATAATATCAAAATAAAAGCACTTAAAAAGAAAAGAGCTGATATTATGAGAGATATGGAGCAAGAAGCTGAAGCTGAAGGTGGACCAATCGCTAATAGATATGGTAATATGTTAAACAAAGTTGATGATGATATTATTAAATTGGGTGGAAATCCAATGAGTGAATCAGTAAACGAAGGTAAGAAATCCAAAGATTCTACCGGTGTAAGAAAAGCAGAAGCTATTTATAATAATACAGATGCAATCATTGATTTGGTATTTAACGATAAAAAAGATGTTAAAGAAGTAGTGGGTGTAATGGGACCTGTATTGATTAATGCAATCAAAGCAACTATGGGGCATAAATTCAAAGCAGCTGATGGTAATGAAGATGCATTAAAAAAGTTTCAATCTAAACTAAAAGATTTTCTTAAATTCACAGAAGCGTTAGTTAAAAGACCATCAAAGGCCGGTGTTAAAAGACTTGAAACTATGCATAGAGAATGGTGGAATTGGAATCATGGTGCAGATGTAGTATTAAATGGAAGAATAAGAGATAGTATCATTGAATCAGTAAACGAAGGTAAAAAAAGATACTACCAACAAGATAGAGTTGGTTCAGCAAAATACACAATCTCTTACCACGATGGTAAAAAGAAACATAAAGATGGCAGTGATTTCTTTGATATAAAAACTTTCAAAAACAAAAAAGATTTAGCAAAGTTCGTTAACACTTTACACAAAGGTGGATATGTTTATGGATTTAATGAATCAATGAACGAAGCTTATGTTGTATTGTATTCACCAAAGAAAGGTGTAAAACCAGTAACAACTGCTGCATACGCAGATAAGAAAGATGCTGAAAAGTGGGCAAAGGATTTGGGTGGTATCACAATGATAGTAAAAAAGAAAATTAAAGGCATGGATGAAGCAACAAGAGGAACAATTCATAAAGCAGCTAAGAAAGGAAGTTATCCTGTATCTTTAGTTGTTGTTAAAGATGGTAAGGTAATAAACCAAGTATTAAATATCAGAACACCAGAAGTAGTTCCAGCTGCATTTAACGTAGTAAAAAACTATCACAAACATAAGGGAGCAACTGTTCATATTGAAGATAAAACCGGTAAGAGATTATTCTCAGAATCAGTAAACGAAGGAATATCTGTATCTGATGAAAGACACTTTGGTAAAAAAGGTATAATCATTATGATTGATGATAATGGTAAGAAAGTATCTGCAATCTTCAAAGATAAAAAGAACGCCGATAAGTTCAATAGAAATAATCCATCAGATATCAAAAAACTTTTACAATTAGCAAAAGGTAAAAAGTTTCCACAGGCAATTGATGAAAGTAGATTCGCTAAGAAACCTGAGGTAACTCCAAAACAATTATTGAAAATACAAAATGATATTAAAAAGGTTAATAGAAAAATCAAAGTGTATATCAGTAAACATCCTGTCACTAAAGGTGAATTAAGTATAGAATTAGGACATGGACATGATAATGATGCTGAAATAGATAAGATTTATAGTATATTGAAAAAACATACTGGTAGTTATAGAACTGGTAGTTTGTTTAACGAATCAGTAAATGAAGCTGGAGTAAATGTTTGGTATTTTTACAAAAAAGCTAACAAAGATAAGAATAAATTTTTTAAGATGTTATCTGATTTTCGTAAAAAGCATAGTGATACTGAATGGATAAAGATGTTAAATTATGCTCTTGAGGATTTTAATGAAAAACCAACGAAGTATAAAACAATTGATGATAAGCAAAATATATTGTTTAAAAATCTTCAAACCAATAAAAAGGCATACGAATCAGTAATTGAAGAGAAAATGGATTTATTCGTAGAAGAGAATGTACCAACAGACCCATCAAAATGGTCTTATTATAAAGCACAAGCAAAAAAGAAATTCGATGTTTATCCATCAGCATACGCTAATGGTTGGGCAGCTAAAAAATATAAAGCAGCCGGAGGAGGTTGGAAAAAGAAAAAATAAGTTTGGTAAATCCAAATTAATTTCGTATATTAGTAACAATTAAAATCAAGTTATGGCAAAAGGTAACATATATTGGTTTACAGGCCAACCAGCACATGGAAAAACTGTACTCGGTAAAATGTTAGTGGAACTTCTTCAAACCGAGAAAAGAAATTGGAGAAAAGATGTATTCCACGTCGATGGTGATGACCTCAGAGCACTCACTGTAAATAAAGACTACTCCGAACAAGGAAGAATCAACAACATCCAAAGAGCTCAATTATTAGCTGAATATCTATCCAATAAAGGATGTGATGTAGTCGTATCATTAGTAGCACCTTATGAATGGTTAAGAGAAGAACTTAAAGAAAGAGTCGGTTTAGATAACTTTCAAGAGTTTTATGTACACTGCTCTACCCCAAGAGAAAGAGACCACTTTCATTCAAAAGATTATGTAGCACCTCAAAAGAATTTCTTTGATGTGGATACTACTAAAGATAATCCAAAACAATCATTCACAAAAATCGTAAATTATTTAAGAGAAACAAATAAGTTATAAACCGCTAAATCAAAACAATGGCAAATGTAAAAGCGAGGGCAGATAAAGAATCTTCCTCATCAGAAGTAAAGTATTCATTTTTTGCTGGTAGATGGCAACCTTTACACAAAGGACATCTATGGTTAATTAATGAAAGATTAAAAGAAGGATACAACGTATGGTTAGGTATCAGAGATGTAAAACCAGATGAAAAGAATCCTTGGACAGCAGAACAAATTCTGGAAATGGTAAAAGAAGGTGAGTTAAAAGAACTCATTGAAGCAGGTAAAGTATTACCAACCATTATACCCGATATCGAATCTATCAACTATGGTAGAGGAGTGGGATATGATATCATAGAACACGTACCACCAAAAGAGATTGGTGATATTTCAGCAACATCGATTCGTAACCAAATGAAAAAAGATGGTAAGCTATAAGAGACACATTGCAAAAACTATAAGTTGGAGAGTAATAGGTACGATAGATACAATGGTACTATCATCAGTAATTACTGGAAGTTGGGAAATGGGATTAGCAATTGGAGGTGTAGAAGTTGTTACTAAAATGATACTTTATTTCCTTCACGAAAGAGCTTGGTACAACTTTTCTAAGTTTGGTGTAGAAAAAAAGGATTAACCTATATTTATATACATAGAAACAAAAAAGTAAATAGTATATAAAAATGGAAGATGTTACAAATGAGGAATCTTTATTCCCTAACTTTGACCCAACCAAAGATTTATCTAAAGCTCCAAAACAAAGAACCAAACGGGGATTAGGGGCAAAACCCCTTTTAGAATCTGAAATAAAAGAGGTTCAACTAAAAGCAAGGTCAGCAGCAGAAGCTGCAAGAATGTTGGGAGTATCTTATAACACATATAAGAAATACGCTAAGGAGTATGGGGTATTTGAAGATTTGAAAAATCCGCATGGTATTGGTATTAGGAAAGGAACAAATCCCGGTACATTAGCACATTCCTTAGATGATATTTTAGAAGGTAAGTATCCAGACTATCCAGTTTGGAAATTAAAAAAGAGATTACTCAATAATGGGTATATGTTGGAGAAGTGTAATAGTTGTGGATTTGAAGAAAGAAGGGTAACTGATTTCAGAGTTCCATTAGTGTTAGATTTCTTAGATGGGAATAGGTGTAATCATAAACATGAAAATCTTAGGATGTTATGTTTTAATTGCTCTTTCCTTATAAATGGGAACCTTACGGGGCCTAAAAAAGAGTACGAATATTAAATTTAAATTAAATTCCAATTATTTTTGGTTTTTTTGAATTTTTTTCGTATATTAGTTCTAATTAATAATATATAAAAATATAAACAAAACAAATTATGGCAAAATATTTTGAAGTTACAGTAGAAGTGGAAGTTGCTACACTTAAAAATGGCAACCCAAAACTAAAAAAAGAAATCTACTTAGTTGATGCACAATCAGTAACCGAAGCAGAAGCAAGAGTTGTACAAGACTTTACTGATGCTGGTGTGAACATTGACTACAAAGTAAGTGGAGCAAAGGAGAGCAGAATTATAAGAGTTATTGAGTAATGAGTAAAGAACCAGAAGTTATTACCGAAGAAGTAAAAGTAAAGGTTGCTAAAAGAGTTCCACCTGGAGATAGGTGGTCTCCTTTGGACAATACTTCTGTTGTTTTAGATTCATTGACGGATGTATTAGAGTACATCTATCAAAAGAATGGAAATACACAGTTCTATATGGATGCGAGAGAGGGCTTCACTTATGTGATTAACAAAGAAGAAAAGGTTATAGAGCCCGAACCAGAAAAAACGTATTCATTATATGGCGAGTATTAGAAAGTATTTCCGAAACGCATTAATTGGATTAGCAAGCATGATTTTGGCATCATTGTCTGTTCATAACAACCCAGAGTTACAAACCTTGGATAAAAATGATGATGATAATGACCAAGATTACCATATGTTTATCTAACCTTTTAATATTTATTAATAAATAAAATCAATTTTATGGAGACTATTTTAATTATCATCGGCTTACTATTAGTAGGTGCAGGTGTAGTAATCTATTTTGTGAAAAAAGGAAAAATCGCAGATAGAGATGGAGACTTAATTCCAGATGTAGTAGAGGATACTATCGAAGATGTAAAAGAAACTGCAAAGGAAGTTAAGAAAAGAGCCAAAAGAGTAGCTGCAGAAGCAAAAGATGTTGCTGATGCTGTGAAAGAAGTTGTAGAACAATCAAAAGATATGGTAGATGCAGCTAAAGGTGGCAAGAGAAAAGGCAGAAAATCAAGTAAAGTAACCAAATCTTCTTTAAGAGGAAAAACAAAAGGTGAATTAGTTGATTTAGCAAAATCAGAATTCGATGTAGAATTGGATTCATCACTTACTAAGACAAATCTTATCAACAAAGTTTACGCACTTTATAACAAATAAGATACTTAGTAAAAAATGGAAATGGAATATTTTATCATATTCGGTTCTATCTTAGTGGTAGTTCTATCTTTAGGATATGTTATTTTTAGATTGATGAATTCTTTATCAGACTTAAAATACGAACTGAAACTTGGTAAAATCCAATGTCAGAAAGATTTAGATAGGTTGGAGGCGAGAATTAATCAAATCTCCAACCAATCTTCTTCTGATGATAGACTTTCAAAAGATATTGAAAAGTTGGAAAAGGTTATAAATTACCTTAACAATGCGGTAGATGATGGTGCAAAATCACTTGAAGATGCTAAAAAACTTTTGAATGAAAATAATGAAAAATAGAATACCTTTATCTGAATTAATTTTATTAATGTGTGTTATATTTTCAATAGCATTCTCAATATTCTTATTTTTAGTATTAGGTGAAGAAATGTTGGCATTGTTCATAGGGTTATGGGCACCAACAATTATGGGTTTAATAAACTACATAAATATAAAGTTTAAAAAATAACTTTTAGTTTTAATGAAAAATGTTACAATTCTTTTGCAGGGTAAGATACTGCAAGAAACAATAGACTTCTTTATAAAACACTACCCAGACCAAAATGTAGTAATCTCTACTTGGGTAGGATGTAATCTTGATTTTTCGAAATTACGTCAATCTCATAATGTAATACTTACAAAGCTACCAAAGAATGGTGGTCATCAAAACATAAACTATCAACTCCTATCTACAACAAATGGATTGAAGTATGTTGAAACTGATTATGTAATAAAAATCAGAGGAGATGAATATTATTCTAATATGGAATATATAACAAATCAAATTGTTATGAATCCACAAAAAATACATTGTTCACCAATATTCTTTAGACATTGGGAATTTATGAAATATCATATTTCAGACCATATTATAGCTGGTACAACTAATAACCTTAAACTTATGTTTGAAAAAACAAAGTTTTATATGGATAATAAAATGATTTATCATATGATGGATGGTAAACCGCATGAATTTTGGGAACCTGAAATAAATTTGACCCGTTCATATCTTATGGCTAAAGAAAGTGAAAGATGGGGTAAGATTGATGGTAGAAAATTAATGGTTGATAATTTTGAAATATTAGATATTAAAAAATTAGAACCATATAAGATTGTAGCAAATATATTCAAAAAAGAATGGACTGAAGGATTCATACCAGAAAGAAACTTCAGTATTGGTGATGTAAATAAATTATATCTAACACAAAAAGAAGCGTATGTTAATATCTCATAGAGGAAATATTGATGGAATAACAAAGTATGAAAATCAACCATCGTACATTGATGATGCTATTCAGTTAGGATATGATGTAGAAGTTGATATTTGGTACATTGGTGGTAGATTATATTTAGGACATGATTTAGCACAATACCAAATAGATATTACTTGGTTAGAAAATAGAAAATCCAAACTATGGATACATTGTAAGAATCATCCAGCATTAGAACTAATGTGTGAAACTGATTTACACTACTTTTGGCATGATGAAGATGATGTAACTATAACTTCAAAGGGTATTATATGGGCACATCCCAAAATTAAACCATTAGAAAAAGGAATAGCAGTATTACCTGAAAGACACAATTGGCCTGTGGGTGATTGTTTAGGTATATGTTCAGATTATATAAAACACTATAAGTAATGGAATTGGTTTTTGTAAAAATACCAAAAACTGCATCTACATTCTTTGAAAAGAATTTCGATACTAGAATTGGTTCAGTTAATGGAGAGGATAAACGAATTCGTTCTGTTGGACATAGTTGGTTATATCCTACTCAAATTAAAGGTTGGAGAGATTGGGATTATCCTAACCAACAATGGGGAGTTTATAGAGATGTAGATACTTACTTTATAAAACCAACCGATAGAATAGTAACTATTGTTCGAAATCCATTTGAACTATTATTCAGTTACTTTAATTATGATTGGGCTTGGTGTAGAAGTTCACATGAATTACCAACTGAATCATATACAAAAGAAGATTTTCAAAAATTTGTAGATATCTATTTAAATGATAATATTCCATTTCATGCACCTGCATTTAAAAAATCATTATTCTCACAATTAAAAGATAAGGATGGTAATTGGATATTAAAAAAGGATAGTGTAGTTATTAGATTTGAAAGATTATCTGAGGATATGTCTATATTCAGTAGAATGGTAAATTTATCTATTACTGATTATTCAAATAATGCAAGAAACTCAGCTGGTAAAAAACCATGTAAATGGAACGAAGCTTATAGAGATGACCAAATCCAAAAACTTAGCGAGTTGTGGAAAGAAGATTTGGATTACTTTGGTTATTCCTTTGAAGGAGTAACGCAAACCATTACTAATTTTACAAAAAGAAAACCAAAGATTGCTCTATGTTTATCTGGATTGATTAGGGATATTAATTATACTAAAGATTTTTGGACAAATTTAATTAGTAAGTATGATGTAGATGTATATGGTTCATTTTGGGATGATGAAAATAAAGAAAATGGTGATACAATTGATAATCTAAAATCTATTTATAATTTCAAAGAATTGGAATTTGAAAAATATTCTAATTTTAAGAAATCTACATTAAATTTAATAACACCATATATAGTTGCACCGCAAACATTATTATCGGAACTTCAAAGTTATACAAAAAGTTTTGTTACATTATCAATGTGGTATAAGATTTGGAAAGTAAATATGTTATCAAAGAATCTAAATATAGATTATGATATTGTTATAAGAGGTAGAACTGATATGTTTATTGATGGTGATTTAGATATTATGTTAAACGATTATTTAAATGTACCATCGGGTAGAGTTAAAACACATAATTGGGAAAACTCAGATGGTGTTTGTGATGTATTTGGATTTGCAAAACCAAAGATTATGGATTACTACTCATCTACATATCTCAATATAATGGAGTATGTTAATCAAGGACATTATATGATTCCGCCTGAAAATCTACTTAGAGTACATTTAAGTAAGGTAAACCTTAATATCAGATTTTTTGAAAATAAATTAACTATTACTAGATACTCTAAAAATATTCCAAATGAGGTTTATGATAGGAGAGATGATGTTAAAGAAGAAATATTACCATCTACATTTGTAGATTCAACTCCAAATCCAAATATTAACTGGACAAGCTCTATTAGAAAAAATCTGAAATTTTAAAAACTCTATATTTAATCCAAACAACATTAGATTAACTATGGAAAATAAAATTAGAAATATATTCGAAATCTTAGAAGAAGCAATTTCTTATGAAGATTGGAATAAGGTAGAGGAAGTACGAAAGGAAATACTATTTTTATTAGATGAATTGGAATCTGGATTTCCATCTCATTTCGATGAGTATGATTAAAAAATAATCAACAAAAAGCTTGTATATGTCAATTCTTTTTCTTATATTAGATATGTAATTGATTGATATGATAAAAATAGACTCTAAAGTAAAATTCGAAGATAAGTGGGGTAACATTGAAGAAGGTATTGTAATTGATACCAACTACCAATGTGATTTTGACCCGGACTTAAATGGGTGTGTTAAACTTAAAGTTTGGCAAGATATGTACAACTTAGGTTGGGTAAACACACTAATAGATAAATCACAAATTATTTTAAAATAATTGAAAAAAAGCTTGTATATGTCAAATATTTTACATATATTAGTACTGTAATTGATTGGGAGTGATTGTAGCTCCATTAATATAAACCTTAAAACTTTAAAATATGAGTAAATACGGAAATTCTTCTTACTGGCTTTCAGACTGGGAAGATGATGACATTGTAGTTGATACAATGAATGATGTAGAGAAGAAATCACATGACCTCTACAAACTCTCAGCATCTAAGAGAGCTATCTCAAACTTCGTAAATATTGTAACCAATGACCAAATTGAGGTTTCATTCAATCAAAGGGGTGATTCTTATACTAATGGTAAATCCGTAGTTATTGGTTCTAATATTGTTGAACCTAAAGATTTTGATGTTGCTGTTGGATTAGCACTACATGAAGGTTCACACATCAAACTTTCAGATTTTAAATTACTTAATGATATTTACAATTTGATTCCTCAATATGTGAAAGATGGGGCAATCAAAAAAGGTATTTACAGTCCTGTTGGTATTGTAAAAGATATTTGGAATGTGGTTGAGGACCGAAGAATTGATAAGTTCGTATTTGATTCAGCTCCAGGTTATAGAGATTACTACCGAAAAATGTACGATAAGTACTTCAATGATAAGTTGATTGATAAAGCACTTCTTTCAGATGAACATACTGAAGAGAGTGTTGATTCTTATATGTTTAGAATTATCAACTTACATAACAAAAATACTGACTTAAACGCTTTGAGTGGTCTTAGAGAGATTTACAAAGTAATTGGGTTAGGTAGTATCAGTAGATTAAAAAACTCTAAGGATTCATTTGAGGTGGCTCTAAAGGTGTTTCAGATAATTATGAACAACTTACCAACCGCTGAAGGTGAAGGTGAGGGTACTGGTGATGGTAATGAACAAAATGAAGAACCTCAAAATGGTAATGGTGGTTCTGGTTCTGATGAACCAAGAGAGATGACTGATGAAGAGTTCGAAGATTTTTCTAACTCAATGAATGGTTCAGCTCCCGCTGGTGGTGGTGATGATACTCCAACTGGTGGTAATGGTATGGATGTTGAGAATATGCCTGATGATATGAGTGGTACTCCATCAGATTCAACTTCTAACGATAGCAAATCATCTGATAAGGTAAAACTAACCGATAGACAAAAAGACCTTCTTAAAAAGAAGATTGAGAAGCAAAAGAAGTTTATGGATGGTGATATCAGAAAGAAAACCATTACTAAGAAAGATGCACAAAACCTTGATGCAATTGATGAGAGTGGTTCTGAAGTTGCTAACGTTGGACAAAAGGTTGATAATGGTTGGGGTTCTTACCAAAAAGGTACTCAATGTATCGTAGTTAAGAAACTTACTCCATCTTTATTAGAATCGGAAATGTTCCCAATGACTTCTAACAATTGGTGGGGTGCTGATATTGAGAAATATGGTAAAGTAAAAAGATACTATGAAGAAGATGTTGCTGCTGGTATTAAATTAGGAACTATCTTAGGAAAGAAACTTCAGGTAAGAGGTGAAGATAGAAACACTGTTTTCAATAGACAGAAGCATGGTAAGATTGATAAGAGAATGATTTCCTCTTTAGGATTTGGAAATGAGAATGTGTTCTCTTACATTGAAACTGATTCTTACAAAAAAGCTAACCTACACATCTCAATCGATGCTAGTGGTTCGATGGGTGGTGATAAGTGGACTAAGACTCTAACCAATGTAGTTGCACTTTGTAAAGCAGTTGATATGATTCAAAACCTATCTATTCAGGTTTCATTTAGAACTACTTCTAACAATACTCCTTACATAGTAATGGCTTACGATAGTAGAAGTGATAAGTTTTCTAAAGTAAAAAAGATGTTTCCTTGTTTAGGACCAGGTGGTACAACTCCTGAAGGATTATGTTTTGAAGCTATTATGAAGAACTTCTTAGGAAGTACAAATGATATGGATTCTTACTTCCTTAATATTTCAGATGGTGAACCTTACTTTGGTAATAGCGATATGTACTACTCGGGTGATAGAGCATTCCAACATACTAAAAAAATGGTAAAGCAGATTGAAAGTATGGGGATTCAAACCTTATCTTACTTTGTTGATAGTTGGATACCTGAAGGTGGTGAACCATCAAAAGGATTTAAGATTATGTATGGTAAAGGAGCTAAGTTGATTGATGTAACCAATGTTGCTCAGATAACTAAAACAATGAATCAATTGTTTTTATCAAAATAATTTAAAAAAAAGTAAGAAAAAGCTTGCATGTTTCAAAAAGTTTTCTTATATTAGTATAGTAATTGAGTGGGGGTGATTTCCCCAAAACGTTAAACCTTAAAACAAATAAAAGTTATGACAGATTTCAAAATTGGATTCGTAAAAAATGAAGTTTACAAAGTGGAAGCATTTGGTAACTCATTTAAATTGATTGATTCTACTGGTACTAAAGTTGGTACTTTAGGAATCGGAACTGGTACTCGGAAGAGCGCTTATGAAGCTGGAGAAGCTCTCCAAGCTTATGTTCAAAAGAATGGTAAGAAAGTTTACCGAAAAGTTGGTATGGATGTTTACAACAATTTAGTTGCTCCGATGGCTACCGAAGGTGGTGGTGTTCAGTTCGAAGATAAATCGGACCATACAGCTATTAAAGATTTTATCCACAAAGGTTCAGTAAATCTGAAACCTCAAGAATTGGTTATGCCTGACTTGAAGTGGAAGTATCTCATCAGAAGTGCGGTGAGAGCTAAGAATATTATGATGACAGGACCTGCTGGTTGTGGTAAAACTATGGCCGCCAAATCATTGGTAAAAGCATTAGACCGTCCTGATTTTTACTTCAACTTAGGAGCAACGCAAGACCCGCGAGCTACCCTAATTGGTAACACACAATTCGATTCTAAGAATGGTACTTACTTCTCAGAATCATCATTCATTAAAGCAATCAAAACTCCAAACGCAGTTATTCTATTGGATGAGTTGAGTAGAGCTCACCCTGATGCTTGGAACATTTTGATGACCGTTTTAGATGGTGGACAAAGATACATCCGATTGGATGAAGCTGAAGGTTCTCCAATTGTGAATGTGGCTGAAGGTGTTACTTTCATCGCTACGGCTAACATTGGTAATGAATATACATCGACCAGAGTTATTGACCGAGCGATTCTTGACCGATTCGTAACCATTGAGATGGATGTTCTTAATGATGAGCAAGAATTTGGTTTGTTGAAGTTTATGTTCCCTGAGGTGAACGAAGAAGATTTAAAAGCTGTGGCGGAAATCGCTCACCACACTCGAAGTCAATCGATGAGTGATAGTGGTAAAGTTACAGCAATGGTTTCCACTCGTGCTAGTGTTGAGATGGCTGGATTGATTTATGATGGTTTCGATTTATTCGAATCCGCTGAGATTTCAATCTTCCCATTCTTCTCTAACGATGGTGGAGTTGATTCTGAACGAACTTATGTTAAACAATTAGTTCAGAAGTATGTAAATGATGAGGGTGAAGCTCTCTTCAATGAGCAGGAAACCGAAAAGAA
>Ga0228653_1000015_pt1 | contig 56082 bp, 49 predicted proteins | sample 65DmetaG_FD_182745 | JGI IMG/M metagenome (GOLD analysis project Ga0228653, IMG submission 182745) | Seawater microbial communities from Monterey Bay, California, United States - 65D | ecosystem: Environmental > Aquatic > Marine > Coastal | place: USA: California | collected 2016-11-02
ACCCATTCCAGTAGCACCATCATCTTTGGGCAGTAATATGCTGTTGTTTGATAAACCTAATACCTCACACATTTTTGCACTCACGCCAACTTTACTATTATCTAAAGCTGTATGTATAGCATAAATAGCAATATTGTTTTGTATGGCTTTCATGACTACCTTTTCAACGTAAGAGTTTCCGTTAATTTTTTTCAAACCACTAAAAATTATAGGATGAAAGCTTACAATTAAATTACATTTTGTTTTAATAGCCTCGTCAACTGTTTCCTCTAAAGTATCTAGTGTTACCAATACTCCCTTAACTTCAGTAGTTTCATTTCCGATCAATAAACCCACATTATCAAAATCTTCAGCTTGGTGTAATGGAGCTATTTCCTCCAAGTAATCACTTACATTCTTTATGGTCATATTGATTTTATTAATTATGGATGTTACCTATAAAACTCAAAGTAAACTTACATGAGTTAAAATAACATTCTCAAAGTTACTATTTTAATTTAAAAATGTTAAAAATATTTCCCTTACTTTTTTTTCTATGAAGGAGTTTAAAAATAGAAGAAAAATTTTATTGTATTTTCGTGCTATTATTACACTTTCAGGGTTTTTCATTAAAAAAATAATTTGTGAGTCTACTACGATTTTTGCTATATCCATTTTCACTCTTATATGATTTAGTTACGCGTATTCGAAATCTATTTTATGACTTTAGTTTTTTTAAATCTAAATCGTTTAGTATTCCAATCATAGCTGTTGGAAATTTAAGTGTTGGTGGAACAGGAAAGACACCTCAGATAGAATACTTGATTAAAGTTTTACAAAATAATTATAAAATAGCTGTGTTAAGTAGGGGCTATAAAAGAAAGACCAAGGGTTTTATTTTGATAGATGATACTCATACTTCAGAGGATGTTGGTGATGAGCCTTTGCAGTTTTTTAAAAAATTCTCAAAAATATATGTTGCAGTCGATGAAAATCGTGTGAATGGTATTCTAAAGCTACAGCAAAACCAATCTATTGATGTTGTTTTGTTAGACGATGCATATCAACACAGAAAAGTAAAGGCAGATTGTTATATTTTATTAACCAAGTTTAATGACTTATATACTGATGATTTTGTTTTACCTACTGGGAATCTTCGAGAAAATAAAGGAGGAGCCAAAAGAGCTCATATTATTATAGTGACCAAATGTCCTATTGATCTCTCGTTAGAAAAACAACAAGACATAAAAAGAAAATTAAAAGCTACTTCAAAACAGCACGTCTTTTTTTCTAGCATTAGTTATCATAACAAAACCTCAGGTAATCTCAACATACCTATAGACTCTTTAAGTAATTATGAAATAGTACTGCTTACTGGTATTGCCAATCCAACACCATTGGTTTCATTTTTAAAAGCAAAGGATAATAAAGTTTATCACTTAAAATATTCAGATCATCATAACTTTACTTCAAAAGAAATTGATGCTATTATGGCAAAGTATACTGCATTAACTTCCAAGAAAAAAATACTTTTAACAACTGAAAAAGATTACATGAGATTGTCTAATAAAATTTCTTCTTTGAGTTATCTTAAGATGTCTACCAAGTTTTTAGAGGAGGGTGACAATCAGTTTATCGCCTCTGTGAAATCATTTACAAAGGTTCTTGAGTAAATTTTAAAGCCAAGAAAAATTCACCCAGTAGACGCTTTTACTTCTTGTGGTTTTTTGGGAATTCAACGAGTATGGTTGCTCCCTTTTTTATGTCTTTCCAGTGTTTTTCGTCAAATTGAATTCCAATTACACCACAGGTGCTTACATGATTAATTGGTTTACTTCCAAATTTATTTACAAAAGTATTAATGCCATGATCATGACTGAAAATTATAGCTGAATCAAAACTGTTATCAAGAGCCCTTACTGTTTTTACAAGATAACCATCACTAAAGCTGTATAGTTCTTTTTTAATTTTAAGGTTTGAAAGAGGATAATTAAAATTCTGACAAAAAATAACACCAGTATGGAGTGCTCTGTTAGCTACACTAGAAATAAATACGTCAGGTTTGTTAATTTTTGTTGATAGAAACTTAGACATTAGATGGGCATCTTTAATTCCTCTTTTCTTTAGAGGTCTATCTATGTCATTAATACCTTGATACTCCCAAGATGATTTTGCATGTCTAACAATGTATAATGTTTTCAAACCATTCTATTTTAGAGTAGTAAATATAAAAATTAAGGCTCTAATCTTTCAATTTTCCAAGAAAAATCTTCTTTTAACTTATAAAGAATTCTGTCATGCATTCTGTTGGGTCTACCTTGCCAAAATTCAATAGCTTTTGGTTTTACCATGAAACCACCCCAATGAGGAGGTCTTGTGATTTCTTTCTCTTTAAATTTTTCTTCAAATTTTTTAAGATTATTTTCTAAGATATCTCTAGATTTTACAACGGTGCTTTGGTTAGAGGCCCAGGCACCAAGCTTACTTCCCGTTGGTCTAGATTCAAAGTATCCATCCGATAATTTTTGAGATAATTTTTCAGCTTTACCTTTAATGATAATTTGTTGTTCAAGGGATGGCCAAAAAAAAGACAAACAGACTTGATTATTTTCTTGAATGGCTTTTCCTTTTTCTGAATTATAATTAGTGTAAAAAATAAAACCCTCTTCAGTGTATTTCTTAAGAAGTACGATTCTACTTTTTGGATAACCATCTTTACCAATAGTACTAAGAGATACTGCATTTGTTTCTTCTATAGTATTTGATGCATCGGCATTTAAAAACCATTTTTGAAATAATTCTAGAGGATTTTCTGGACAATTACTTTCTAGTAACTCCTGTTTTTCATACGATTTTCTGTAGTTACTTAAATCTTTTGACATTCATTCATGTTTATATATAGTAAAAATACGAAGTCTTTTAAGACCCAAAAAAAATAATAATAAAAGATTTTAACGATTCGAAGATTTCTTTTGCCGAATTCCAGCATACAAAATGAGATAGCCTATTAAAACAATACTGTGAAATAATGTACTATTATTTATTAAATCTGATATACTTATTTTGGTTATTTGTACAAAGGAACCCGTAAATATTACTAAAAAGAAAAGCGAAAAATATTGTTCTCTTTTTCCCTTTTTAATGTTGAGTACATTCATGATAAAAAAGAAAAATAAAACAGGTGCATAATTTCCAATTACAAGTAAAAAATTATTAGTGAAAGGGGTGGCTAAAATAAAAGCTAAAAGCTGAATATAACTAGCTATAGTCAATATATTAGCTGTTCTTCCTTTGGTAAAAACTTTGATGGTATAATTAAAAATTGAGAAAGTTCCTAGGGCAGCAAATATATAGGTTAAAAGTCTTGGGTAATAACTTTGATGTATAGGCTCAAAAAAACCATGATTTATTCCTCCCATAAAAGCAGATAAACCAACACATAAAATAAAAAAGCCAAGAGTGTTGTCAGGAGGCTTATTAGTTTTATGATTTCCTAATGTTAATCCAGCAAGAAATAAACAAACTATGGAAAGTGCAAAATCTGATATTGAAACTAATTCTAATGCATTAATCATAATGGTTCTTTTTTATGTATTTAATGATTTTTTAAATAAAATTAATCCAATGAATGTGTAGACTCCGTTTAATACTAAAACAAAAAATTCAAAATCAAATTCAAGATAATTAATGGTTAAATAATTCGTCAATAATGTTAGTATTGGAGATGCAATACATATGAAAGGAACTGCTTTATCTTTTACCTTAAACTTTGTAAACAAACCGAAAGAATATAATCCTAGCAATGGACCATAAGTATATCCTGCAAATGTGAATATTTTTGCAATAACACTCTCATCTGCAATAAAATACTTGAAAATTAAAATAACTGCAATGAGAATAGCAGAAAATAAGACATGAATTTTTTTTCTACTTTTTTCTTGATATTGAATATTTTTTTTCTTGTCTATTTCTAAAATATCAATACTGAATGATGTGGTTAATGAGGTTAACGCTGAGTCTGCACTAGAGTAGGCTGCAGCTATTAAGCCCAATAGGAAAAACATTGCAGTAGCCAAACCTAGAGTTCCTTTTGTGGCAATAATAGGAAAGAGTTCATCTTTGTGAGCATCGATTCCATTTTGTTGAGCATAATCTGTTAATAAAACGCCCAATGCTAAAAAGAAAAAGTTAACAATTACTAATACAATGGTAAACCAAAACATGTTTTTTTGTGCATCTTTTAAGTTTCTGCAGCTCAGATTTTTTTGCATCATATCTTGGTCTAAACCTGTCATGACAATCGCGATGAAAGCACCTGAAAAAAACCTTTTCCAAAAATAATTTCCAGCTTTGTAATCCTCAAAAAAGAAAGTTTTAGACAGTTCGCTGTCAGAGACATAAGTGAATATATTAGAAATATTCATTTCATCAGAAATGGTAAAAATACAGACACCTACAGCAATGAGCATGAATAATGTTTGAAGTGTGTCTGTCCATACAATAGTTTTAATCCCTCCTTTAAATGTGTATAACCAAATTAATAAGATGGTAAGGCTTACTGTTACCCAAAAAGGAATTCCAAATTCATCAAATAATAATAATTGTAATACATTGGCAACTAAAAATAACCGAAATGCAGCTCCGATAGTTCTTGATAATAAGAAAAATGATGCTCCTGTTTTGTATGACTGTCTACCAAACCTATCTTGAAGATAAGTATAAATTGAGGTTAGATTTAGTCGATAATACAAAGGCAATAAAATTAATCCAATGACTGCATATCCAACAATATAGCCAAACACCATTTGCATGTAGCTCATGCTTTGATCTTCTACCCAACCGGGAACAGAGATGAAGGTTACCCCAGACAGTGAGGCTCCAATCATTCCAAAAGCTACTAGATACCAAGGTGATGAATTGTCAGCCTTAAAAAATGTATTATTATTAGCCTTTCTGCCTGTCACAAATGAAATAAGTAGTAGTACACTAAAATAACCGACGATTAGAAATAATATATGTGAAGGTTTCATTATTGTATTGATTCAATTTATATATACGAATATATGTGTTTTAGATTTATAGATTGAACAAAATAATCGAAAGTCTTGAAGTATTAATGATTCAATTATCTTTTTAATTTTTTGTGAATTCATCATTCATAATTCGTAATTTTACATTCATGGATTTTTCATCAAAGCTTCTCGAAAATGCAGTAAATGAAGTAGCACGTTTACCAGGAATTGGTAAAAGAACTGCATTACGCTTAGTATTACACTTGTTAAAACAGCCTATTGAAAATACTAATTTTTTAACAGAATCTCTTAAAGCATTAAGAACAGAAGTTAAAACTTGTAGGAAGTGTCATAATATTTCTGATACTATACTATGTGAAATTTGTAACAACCCTAAAAGGGATGCTTCAGTAGTTTGTGTTGTTGAGGACATACGTGATGTTATGGCTATTGAAAATACATCACAATTCAGAGGTTTATACCATGTTTTAGGAGGTAAAATTTCACCTATTGAAGGTATAGGTCCTCAAAATTTAGAGATAGATAGTTTGATAGAAAAAGTAAAAAATAATGAAATTAAAGAATTGATTTTTGCATTAAGTTCAACTATGGAGGGAGATACAACCAATTTTTATATATTCAAACAAATTGAAAAGTTTGGGGTAGCAACCTCAACTATTGCTCGAGGAATTTCAGTAGGTGATGAGTTAGAGTATGCAGATGAGGTAACTTTAGGTAGAAGTATTGTAAATCGAATACCTTTTGAACAAAGCATGAAATTATAAGAATAAAGACTGGTGTGACTCATGCTTTACTACTTTAATTACAGTATTAATTTTCCCAGCTATTTTTTTTTCTGATATTCTTGTATAATTTTATTCCTAACATCATCAAAACTCCAAATAAAATAATTCCTACGACACCCCATATCCAAGATATGGTACTTTTTAAAACGACCAAAAAAACTATTGCAAATAATAATATCGTCGCTACTTCATTCCATATTCTTAATTTAAAAGAAGTATATTTCACGATTCCTTTTTGTTGTTGAACAAATATTTTTTGACACCCAGCATGATAAAAATATAGGGCTAAAACAAATGAAAGCTTAACGTGCATCCAAGGCATGAGAAGATAGGAGGGCTCTAAATAGAGCATCCAAAAAGCAAAAAAACTTGCAAGAATCGCCGAAGGCCAGGTTATAATATACCAAAGGCGTTTGCTCATTAATTTATACTGCGTTTGTAAAATAGACTTGGCTGTTTCTTCTTTTTCTTCAGCTTCTGCGAAATAAATAAACAATCTAACAATGTAGAATAAGCCAGCAAACCAAGTAACAACAAAGATAATATGTAAAGCTTTTATATAGGCAAGATCCATAACTGTTAATTTTGAGCGGCTTTCTTTTCCCAATTATTAATCCAACTTACCATGACGTCTACCCAATCATCATTATCATTCATACATGGTATGTGTTTGTAATCTGTCCCACCTGCTTCTAGGAAGTCTTCCTTTCCTTCCATCGCTATTTCTTCGAGGGTTTCTAGGCAGTCAGAAACAAAAGCAGGAGTAATCACAGCAACTTTTTTCTTTCCCATTTCAGGGAATTTTTCTAATTCAAAATCTGTGTAGGGTTTTAACCAAGGGTCTTTTAACAGTCGAGATTGAAAAGAGTTACTATAAGTTCCCTCTTTTAAACCTAATGTTTTTACAATTCCTTTAGTAGTTTCAAAACACTGATGTCTGTAACAGGTATGATGTGCAACAGAATTACGTTCACAACATTTTCCATCTAATTTACAATGATTATTTGTAGGATCTGATTTTCTGATGTGTCTTTCAGGTATTCCATGATAAGAGAACAGCACATGATCATACTCAAAACCATTGAGATGATTTCTAATGTTATCACTCATTGCTTTAATGTAATCGGGTTTATTGTAAAAAGTAGGTAAAATATCCATAATTACATTAGGATATTTTTCTGCTACAATTTCCTCTGCTTTAACTGTTACCGTCTCATAGGAAGACATAGCATAATGAGGATATAAGGGCACTAATAAAATTTCGTCAACTCCCTGATCTGTAAGTTCTTTAAATCCTTTTTCCATACTCATTGAACCATACCTCATGGCTAAGCTAACTGGAATCTCAACTTTTTCCGTGACTTTTTGGGTAAACCGTTCAGAAATTACTACTAAAGGTGATCCTTCATCCCACCAAATCTTTTTATAAGCAGCACCAGATTTTTTAGGTCTAATTTGTAAAATTACACCTTTTATGAGCAGCAAACGTTTCCAATAAGCAATGTCAATTACACGTTCATCCATTAAAAACTCTCCTAAGTAACGTTTGACGTCTTTTGTTTCTGTGGTGTCTGGTGAGCCTAAGTTAATAAGTAAAACTCCTTTCATTTTTTATGCTGAATTTATTGCAATGATTAATTTATTTTAACTGATTTGTAACTTCATACAAGGCAATACTTAAACTATGAATAACATTCATAGAAGAATTTTTTCCATACATTGGTATAGCAATACAGTAATCCAAATTATTAGTATTCTTTATTCCATTTCTTTCGCTTCCCAAAAGTAATACGATTTTTCTATGATTTTTAAAATTAAAATTCTGAATATCGATACTTTTATCAGTAATTTCTATACCTATAATTGTGTTTCCATCATCTTTTAATTGTTGAATGGTGTTTTCAAAATTTGAATACGTAGCGTGTTCTAATTGTTTAATAGTGTTTCTTGCAGTTCTTCTAACTATATTGTTTTCAAGGGTTGGAGAATTTTCATGTAAATAAATCTTTTTAACCCCAAAACTCTCTGAAATTCGAAAACACATTCCAATATTCTCTGGAGTTCTTATGGCATCACAAAGAATAGTTATTGGAAATTGTTGTTGTTGGTTTTTTATGTCTTTATGTGTAAGTTGCTTCAAGGTCTATATGTTGAGATCATGTTAAAAATTACGATGAATCAATTATGAAGTGACATTACATATTTCTTTGGGGTAGTCCCAAATTTTTTCTTGAAAGCAGCTATAAAATGACTAGATGTGCTATATCCTACCTTAAGCCCTACTTCATTCACATTGTGTTGGTTACTCTCCAAAAGACGTTTTGCATGTTCCATTTTATAATCGAACAAGAAACTAAAAACGGTATCTCCATAAATCTGTTTAAATCCCTCTTTTAATTTTTTGATATTAAGTCCAATTTCATTGGCTAATTCTTGAAGACTTGGTGGTTCTGCCATGTTTGCAATTATGATGTCTTTTGCTTTTCTAATTTTTAGTACATTTTGTTCATCCACTAAAAAAGGGCAATATTCTCCCAAATTGGATTCATCTTGTTGAAAGTGAAGACTTAATAATTCATAAATTTTTCCTTTAATGTATAAGTCTCTTATAGGGCTATGAATGCTAGAATTAATGATTTGATTTAAAACCACTAAAACCATTGGTTTAATTTCAACATCGTCATAGTATTTTTTATTACTATTTTCCTCACTCAAAAAAGGAATATAACTAGCTTCTTTAGAAAACAAAGAATGAAATTTCTCGATTGAAATGAGTAGAGATATTAAAATAGTTTTTGGATATAATTCTAAGTTTATGGGTAGATTTCTTTGTGGGTTGTATAGTATAATAGACCGTTTATCTGACACATCAAAAGTGTAATTTCCATTATTGAATAAAAATTTAGAGTGGCCTCTTACACAAAAATGTATTTGTATAAAAGTACTGTCGATATTTCTCTCAAAACGAAGGGTTTCATCGCTCTCGTTTTGAAACTCAAGAATATGAAATCCATTTTCTAAGTTAATTTCATCAAATGAACTTCCAGCGACATTTTTTAACATAACAAAATTTTTTTTTAAAACTTTATTTATTTAGAATGATTCTATACAGCAAGGTTTATATCTATTGATATTACTGCAAAAGTACAATATTATCAATGTTTTTAAAATAAAAAGCGTTTAAATAGCAAAGAACGATATAAAAAGTACTTTAAGCGACATTTTTATCTGCAATAACTTTTTACTTTTGAACTTTCTTTTAACTGTTTGAATGAAATTAGATTACCATCAAAGGAATTTATACAATATTGGAGTAAGTTACAGAAAAGCTGATGCCCACACCCGTGGTCGTTACAGTTTGTCAAAACAAAATCAAATTGATTTATTAAAAGAAGCTAAAAGTATCGGTTTTGATGGTGTTTTTATTCTTTCTACATGCAACCGAACTGAAATTACAGGTTTTGCAGAACATCCTTTCCAACTTATACAATTACTATGTAAATATTCTGGAGGTAACGTTGAAGAATTTGCTCAGATTTCTTATGTTTATAAATCTAATGAGGCCGTAAACCAATTGTTTAGAATTGGAACAGGTCTGGAAAGTCAAATTTTAGGCGATTATGAAATTGTTGGTCAGTTAAAATTAGCCTTCAAATTAGCAAAGAAATACGATACCATCAATGCGCATTTGGAAAGACTTTTAAATCTAGTTTTACAAGCTAGTAAGAAAGTAAAAAATACAACACAACTAAGTTCAGGAACTACATCAGTTTCTTATGCAGCTGTTCAGTTTATCATTCAAAATGTTCCCAATTATGATCAAAAAAATATTTTGGTTTTTGGATTGGGAAAAATGGGAAAGCACACCTGCAAGAATTTAGCTCAGTATACCAAAAACAAATCTGTTTGCTTAATTAACAGAACAGAAGAGAAAGCGATTTCTTTTGTTAAAACACATTCATCCATAAGAAATTCATCAATTTCTAATCTTACTCAGGAAATCGCCAAATCTGATATTTTAATAGTATCAACAGGTTCGGATACCCCAACGATTACAAAACAACATATCTCACCTGAAAAGGAAATTTTAATATTGGATTTATCAATGCCTGAGAATGTAGAAACCTCTGTTAATCAATTTGAAAATGTAACTCTAGTAAACGTAGATGAATTATCTAAAATAACATTAGAAACATTATCTACAAGACAAAATGAAGTTCCAAAAGCAGAAAAAATTATTGAAGTATACAAAGAAGAATTCAACGATTGGTTAAACAATAGGAAATTAGTACCTGCCATAAATGCCCTAAAAGAATCTTTAGAATCAATTAAAAAAGACGAAATCAATTTTCATAAAAAGAAAATCAAGAATTTCGATGAAAATCAAGCAGAGATTCTTACCAATCGATTTATACAAAAAATAACAACTCAGTTTGTAAAACACCTAAAAGAAGAAGAGACATCTGTGAATGATAGTATTCAAATCATGTCTAAAGTTTTTGGAAATTCATAATACCACCCTATGCGGAGAATCATTAGAATAGGTACACGCAATAGCGAATTAGCGTTATGGCAAGCCAATAAAATTCAACGAATGTTGAATGAATTAGGGTATGAAACAGAAATTGTTTCAATTAAATCTACTGGAGATATTATTCTTAATAAACCCATTTATGAATTGGGGATCACTGGTGTTTTTACAAGAAACCTAGACATTGCATTATTAAATGATGAAATTGATATTGCAGTGCATTCCATGAAAGATGTTCCTACTGTTTTACCAGAAGGAATAATTCAAGCAGCGGTTATTAAGAGAGCAAATTATAACGATATCATTGTTTTAAAAGATAATGAAGAGTTTTTTGCTCGTAAAGAAGCGACAATAGCTACAGGTAGTTTGAGGAGAAAAGCAATGTGGTTAAATCGTTTTCCAACACACACTATTGTAGATTTAAGAGGAAACGTAAATACTCGACTTAAAAAGTTAGAGGATAACAATTGGAATGGTGCAATTTTTGCAGCTGCTGGTTTAGAAAGAATAGGCAAACGTCCGGCAGGAGCGGTTAATCTTTCTTGGATGATTCCAGCTCCAGCTCAGGGAGCAATTATGATTGCATCATTAGCTGAAGATGATTTTATAAAAGATGCATGTGAACAGCTTAATCATTATGAAACCGAAGTTTGTGTATCTATCGAGCGAGAATTTTTACATCGTTTAGAAGGAGGATGTACTGCACCAATTGGGGCTATTGCTTATGTTAATGAAAATACACAGGAAATCAACTTTAAAGGAGTTCTACTAAGTAAAGATGGTAAAAAGAAAATTGAGGTTACAAAAACAGCCCCCTTAAATAAACATCGTTATTTGGCTAAAGATTGTGCAGATTATATTATAAATCGTGGTGGGAAACAATTGATTCTTGATGATATAGACGTTCAACAAGAAACCTCCATTAGAGTTTTTTCTACAAAATCACTTGCTGTGAGTCAGACAAAATTATTTCATAATACTATTGTTTCACAAAGTTCTGATTTTATAAAGGTAAGATCAAATAGAATCCCTCTAAAAGTAGTTAAAGAAGGTATTGAAAATGTAATCATAACTAGTAAAAATGGTGTAGAAGCCCTTCTTGATAACTTTACAAAAGAAGAATTAAATTTTAAAAATATTTTTTGTGTTGGTAGAAGAACTAAAAAGATGATTGAACAGAAAATTGGACCTGTGAATCATGCTGAAAAGAATGCTGAAAAGCTAGCAGAATATCTTACCAAACAAATGAAAGGTGATAGCGTTACTTATTTTTGTAGTGATCTACGTTTAGATACATTAACTAGAATTTTAACTCAAAATAAAATTAAAGTTAATGAAGTGGAGGCGTATAAAACGATTTACAGTCCCGAAGTAGTTTCTGAAAATGTTAAAGGGGTATTATTTTATAGTCCTTCCGCCATCCAAAGTTATCTTCAAAAAAATTCCTCAGACAAAATTGCTTTTTGTATTGGACCATCTACAGCTAAGGAGGCTAAAAAATTTTTTGAAAAAGTTGAAGTTGCGCAACTTCCAACAGTAGAAAGTGTTATTGAATTAGTAAATCTTCATTATGTACAATAAATCAAGGAGACCAAGAAGAAATCGAAAATCTGCTGCTATACGAGCTATGGTGGAAGAAACTACTCTATCTATTAAGGATTTTATTTATCCTGTATTTCTTATAGAGGGTTCTCAAAAAAAAGAAGAAATACCTTCTATGCCAGGAATTTATCGTTATTCGCTTGATCTATTGATAAAGGAAATTCAAGAATGTATAGATTTAGGAATCAAAGGTTTTTGTGTATTCCCTTCATTGGATGACAATAAAAAAGATAAATACGCTACAGAAGGGCATAATAAAAATAGCTTATATATTCAGGCATTAACAAAGATTAAAGCTCAATTTACAGATATAGTTTTAATGACCGATATTGCTATGGATCCTTATTCAATAGATGGACATGATGGTGTTCTAGATCATGGAGAGATTCTTAACGATGAGACTCTAGAAATTTTGGGTAAAATGGCATTAGTTCAAGCTGAAGCAGGTGCTGATATTTTAGGCCCATCTGATATGATGGATGGTCGTGTGGGATATATAAGAAATGTATTAGAACAAGCCGGATATTCTCAAGTATCTATTATGTCATATACAGCAAAATATGCAAGTGCTTTTTATGGCCCATTTCGAGATGCTTTAGACTCAGCTCCAAAATTTGGTGACAAAAAAACCTATCAAATGAATCCAGCAAATGCTAGTGAAGCACTTATAGAGGCAGATTTGGATATCGAAGAAGGTGCAGATATGATTATGGTAAAACCAGCCTTGGCGTATCTAGACATCATAAAGTCACTAAAAGACAATTATAATGTACCCGTTACAGCATACAATGTAAGTGGTGAATATGCTATGATTAAAGCCGCTGCCCAAAAAGGATGGTTAGATGGTGAAAAAGTGATGATGGAAACTTTATTAAGCATCAAAAGAGCTGGTGCTGATATTATCATTACTTATTTCGCTAAAGAGGCAGCCAGATTATTGTCTAATACCTAGTAAATTTTATCAGATAAATCTACAGTCAACATGATATAATTAGTGTTCAGTATGTTAAATTAACAATTAGAAAAATGAACTTTAAAAAATCTCAAAAGCTTTACGAAAAAGGATTAGTGAATCTTGTAGGGGCTGTTAATTCTCCAGTAAGAGCATTTTCCTCAGTTGGAGGAAACCCTTTATTTATCAAAAGGGGTAGAGGGTCTCAAATAATTGATGTTGATAACAACAAGTATGTAGATCTTGTTTTGTCTTACGGTCCAATGATTTTGGGTCACCGACACAAAAAAGTTCAAAAAGCTGTTCATAAAGCATTAAAAAATGGCTATTCATTCGGAGCATCAACAGAAAATGAAATTACACTTGCAAAAATAGTTTGTGATGCATTTCCCGGGATGGATAAGGTCAGGTTTGTGAATTCTGGAACAGAAGCAGTATTAAGTGGTGTTCGTCTGGCTAGAGCCTTTACAGGTAAAGATAAAATTATTAAATTTTCTGGATGTTATCACGGACATCAAGACTCATTATTAGTTGCTGCTGGTTCTGGATTAGCTACATTAAGTATTCCAGGAAGTAAAGGTGTCCCAAAAGAAGCCGTAAAGAATACTTTAATTGCTACCTATAATGATTTAGATAGTGTGAAAAAACATTTTAAAGAACACTCTGATATAGCCGGTGTAATCATTGAGCCTGTCGGAGGAAATATGGGCGTAGTTATTCCTCAGAATGGATTCTTAAAAGAATTAAAAGATTTTTTACACAGTAAAGGTGCGCTTCTAATTGCAGATGAAGTTATGACAGGTTTTCGTTCAAAGTTTGGAGGTGCTCAAGAACTTCTTGGGGCAGAAGCTGATATTACCTGTTTAGGAAAGGTAATTGGAGGAGGTTTTCCCGTTGGAGCTTATGGAGCTAGAAATGAAATCATGGAATATGTAGCTCCATTAGGTGGTATGTATCAGGCAGGAACACTAAGTGGGAATCCAATTGCAATGGTAGGTGGAATATCAACTTTGAAAGAATTGAAAAGACAAAATCCATATGAGAAATTTATGCATATGGGTGAGAGAATCGAATCAAGTATATTAAATGCAGGAAAGAAATATGGTATCGATGTAACCGTAAATAGATTTGGTTCTATGATGAATCCATTTTTTACAAATACTGAAGTTACGAACTTTACCCAAGCTCAAACCTCAGATACAGGCAAATTTGCTATTTTCTTTTGGGAAATGATAAAAAATGGAATTTTTCTTCCCCCTTCTCAATTTGAAGCATGGTTTCTATCTTCTGCTATCTCAGAGGAGGATCTCTCCAAAATTGATAAAGCGGTAGACAAATCATTTCAAAAAATTCAAGAAAGTATATGAGGATACTTGTAATCATATTCTTACTAACAATAATGGGTTGTAAATCAACTCCAACAAAAATTGGTGAAGCTCCTTTTCAGACAGTTTCTAAAGGTGTTCTTCTTGGAGATGGTATTGAGAAAATTTCAGAAACTAATCTCAGTATTAGTAATGCTAAAGATTGGAAAGCTTTTTTAGATAATATTCGAGTTCCTAATTCATTCTCAAAAATAGCTATTGATTTTTCTAAACAACAACTTTTATGTGTTTTTGATACCCTTAGAAATACTTCAGGATATAAAATTGAAATTAAAAATATTTTGATTGAAAAAAAGGGTATAAAAATTATTTACACTTCTGCTAAACCCTCTGCGAAAGAAATGGTAAATATGGTTATTACTCAACCTTACCACCTGGTGACCATTAACAAAAGAGAAGAAGAAGTCACCTTCATGCATAAAGATAACTTACAATAAAATGATAAAAAACGATTTATTTTTAAGAGCCCTAAGAGGAGAAACTGTAGATAGGCCACCTGTATGGATGATGCGTCAAGCTGGTCGTTATTTACCAGAGTTTATGGAGATTAAAAAGAAATATGATTTCTTTACACGTTGTAGAACCCCAGAATTAGCCTCTGAAATTACTGTGCAACCTATTCGTAGATATGGTATGGATGCTGCCATACTATTTTCAGATATTCTTGTAGTTCCTCAAGCTATGAATATAGAAGTTCAAATGAAGCCAGATTTTGGGCCTTATTTACCGAACCCAGTTAGAGATCAGAAAGGAGTAGATAATGTTATTATTCCAGATGTGAAAACTGAATTAGGTTATGTCATGGAGGCCATTAAAGCTACCAAGGAAAAATTGAACGATGAAATTCCATTAATTGGTTTTGCGGGGTCTCCCTGGACCATTTTATGTTATGTAGTTCAAGGACAAGGTTCTAAAAATTTTGATAAAGCAAAAGAGTTTTGTTTTACAAATCCAGTAGCAGCTCATCAATTGTTACAGAAAATTACAGATACTACTATTGCGTATTTGAAAGAAAAAGTAATGTCAGGAGTAAATGCTGTTCAGATTTTTGATTCTTGGGGTGGGATGTTATCTCCTACAGACTACAAAGAATTTTCTTGGCAATACATCCAACAAATAATAGACGCTTTAAAAGATTTTGCTCCGGTAATTGCTTTTGGAAAAGGATGTTGGTTTGCCCTCAATGAAATGTCAAAATCTGGAGCAGCAGCTTTAGGAGTAGATTGGACTTGTACAGCAAGAAATGCACGCTATTTATCTGGAGGAAATATTACACTTCAAGGTAATTTTGATCCCTCTAGATTATTATCTCCACCGGCAGAAATCAAAAAAATGGTTCATCAAATGATTCGTGAATTCGGTAAAGATAAATATATTGTAAATTTAGGTCATGGAATTTTACCAAATATTCCATTAGAAAATGCGAAAGCATTTGTAGATGCAGTAAAAGAATATAAAGTTTAACATGCAAGTATGGGATGTCATAAAAGGAGTTCGTTTTAGACAACTAAAATGTTTATTGTTGTTTTTATTTAAGCATCCATTTTTTTTGATTTCTACTGTTAAAGCTACTTTTGATGTTCTAAGAATTTCTCAAAAAGAGTTTCCAAATACTCATGGGTTTAATAATAAAGCTAATGCCTTTCGTCATGCTTTATGGAATATTTTTATAGCAAAGCAATGTACTCTGTTTTCAAGAAAAAATCATAAAATAATCTCATGGACTAAGGAGTTTACAGATTGGCATGAAGATTTTTCACCTAATGAAGAACTTGCTAGAGTAATGGATCTTCATAATAATTGTATTGGAAGGGAGCTATTCCTTAAAACACCCAAAAGTACTCAAAATCAATGGGTGATTTTATTGAAGAAAGAACTAGAATATGCTGTTCAAATCGTCTCGGTTGAGGATGTTGTAAATTATCCAAGACAATTAGTGTATCTTGAAAACTGATAGTAATGAATGGAAATTAATTTAAAATAATAAAATGCCTCATTTTATAATAGATTGTTCAGAAAGTATATTAGCATTAAGAAATCCTAAAGAAATTTTAGATGAGGTTTTCGATTCTGCTTTTTCGACAGGACTTTTTGATAGGGACGCTATAAAAGTTCGTTTAAATCCTTTCAAATACTCTTTGGTTTTGGGTGGAAACTCAGATTTTATTCATGTTTTTGGGAATATTATGGAGGGTAGATCAGCTGAGCAAAAAGCAGACCTCTCAAGAAATATAGTCTCAAAATTAAATCAATTATTTCCTGAGGTCCCTATTATTTCTATTAACATAAGAGATTTTGAAAAATCTTCTTATATAAATAAAACTATGCTTTGAAAGAAATATTAAAAGGAATATATAAAGGTTGTACTGCTTATTTTGAAGTTTACGAGATTATTTCCCGTTTAAAGTTATGGAAATTCTTTGCAATTCCAATGCTCATAAGCCTTTTGGTTTTTTCAATGATTTTATTAGTTTCTTTTTCCTTTTCTAATGCTATTGGAAGCTATCTCGCAAGCTTTTGGATTTGGGATTTTGGTCAAGAAACAATTCAAACGATCAGTAGAATTTTTGGAGGTCTATTTATTGTAATTATTGGCTTTATTAGTTTTAAGCACATTATTATGGCACTTTCTGCTCCTTTCATGGGACCCATTTCTAAAATAATTGAAGATGATTTTAATGGAGTTGTTTCACAGAACAGTACTTCAACTTCCAAGGGATTATTAATTAGAGGAATAAGAATTAGTCTGAGAAATTTACTTAGAGAATTTATATTGACTATTCCAATTTTATTGTTTGGTTTAATTCCTGTAATTGGTTTATTTTCAGCACTTTTATTATTTCTAAGCCAAGCTTACTTTGCTGGTTTTGGAAATATGGATTATACTTTAGAAAGACATTTTAGCTATAAAAAAAGTATTTTGTTTGTAAAAAATAATAGAGGTTTAGCTATTGGGAATGGAATTGTTTTTATGTTGTTCTTATTGATTCCTTTTGTTGGAGTAATTTTAGTTCATCCTTTTTCTGTAACAGCAGCAACAATAGTAACAGTTAAGTCAATGGAAAAATAGTAAATTAGTTATGAAAGATCAGTTTTACAATTATATTGAGCGTTTACAAGATACCATTACTACTAAAATTGAAAAAATAGATACGGTATCTAAATTTAAAGAAGATATTTGGAAACGAACTGAAGGTGGTGGCGGTAGAACTCGTGTCATTGAAAATGGTGCAGTTTTCGAAAAAGGGGGGGTTAACATCTCCGCTGTATATGGAGAATTACCGGAAGTATTGAGAAAACAATTTAACGTTGAGGAAGGTGATTTTTATGCTTGTGGATTAAGTCTTGTCTTGCATCCAAAAAATCCAATGGTTCCTACAGTACACGCAAATTGGCGTTATTTTGAAATGTATGACTCAAAAGGCAATATTGTAACTCAATGGTTTGGTGGGGGGCAAGATTTAACCCCTTATTATATATTTAATGAAGATGCTATACATTTTCATACGATTTGTAAAAACGTTTGTGATCAATACAATCAAGAATTTTACCCGATGTTTAAAAAGAACTGTGATGCATATTTTTGGAATACTCATAGAAAAGAGGCTCGAGGTATAGGCGGATTATTTTTTGATTATTTAAAAAAAACAGATGAGTTTTCGATTCAAGACAGATTTAATTTTGTAACTGCAGTAGGGGATAGTTTTTTAGAGAGTTATGTTCCAATCGTTGAGAAAAGAAAAAATATAACATATCAAAAATCTCACAAAAACTGGCAAGAAATTCGAAGGGGTCGATATGTAGAATTTAATTTAGTTCATGATAGAGGGACCTTATTTGGTTTAAAAACTAAGGGTAGAATAGAAAGTATTTTAATGAGTCTTCCACCCACAGTTCAATGGAAATATAATTATAACCCTGATGTAAACTCTGAAGAAGAAAAATTAATTAAAGTTTTAACAAATCCTGTAGATTGGGTATAACGATTTATTCCTAAGTTTATAAAAAAAACATGAGAAAATATTTATTACTTCTAATTACTGTTTTAATCTGTCACTCTTTGAGTTCTCAGCAAAACATAAAAAAAATAACATTAATATGGGACACTTCCTATAGTATGATAGACAGGAATTTAGATAATGATTTAAATTATTTGAATGAGTTTTTTTCAAAAAATATGAATTCAGATGTTATTCTTGTTAAGTTTAGTAATGATGTCATTTTAAATCAAACCTATAGTATAAGAAATAGCAATTGGTCAGATTTAAAAAATGAACTTCAAAATACAACATATGATGGTTCAACAAATTACAAGAAATTAAAAGTTGCAGAAACAGATCAGGTTTTGTTATTCTCAGATGGATATTCTTTCCATACAAAGTTTCCGAAAATTAAATCTCCTCTTATAGTTATCTCCAGTAATAAAAAAATTAATTCAGATTTTTTTACTCTAATTACAAAAGACTCCGGAAAAGAGTTTATTGATTTAAGTACGCTGCAAACAAATACTTCAAATGCATCAGAATTTAAGATAATTAGCGGAAGAGTTAGTGATGAAAACGGGTATCTTTCAGATGTTGTTGTTTTTTCTAGAGACAATAATTTACAGACCGTAACTGATAGCTTAGGTAATTTTTCGATTGAAGCTAAGATAAGGGGGATTTTAGAATTTAGGTACGTAGGGAAAAATACGATTTTATCTAGAATTTCAGATGCTACAAAAAAAAATATTTATATGACCAATGGCAACATGGTACTTGATGAGTTAGTCCTTGAGAACAATAAAAAAGAAGTCATAGATAATGGGTTTAGCAAACAAGACAAAAAAAGGATAGGGTATTCTATTGAAACTTTATCAGGAGATGAAATTATACCCTCCAATACAGATGTGAAGGATGCAGTGTCTGGTAAATTTTCGGGTATAAAAATAGGAGCTAATGATGATTTAAGTCAGTTTGTTGGGAGAGGCTTAGGTACTACTATTTTAGGAAATCAGTATGGTCTAATAGTTGTTGATGGCTTTGTAATTAAACAAAGTGACTCTTCAAGAGATAATGGATTTATTGCTGACACAGGTTTTATTAACCCAGAAAATATAGAAAGTGTTACGTATTTAAAAGGTTTAGCTGCAACTAATATATATGGAAGTGATGGTAGTAATGGGGTATTGCTTATAAAGACAAAAACAGGATCGTCGAGCTATAAAAAGAAAAAGAAAAGACAATTGGGAAATACACCAACGTATAATGATGATGCTGAAATTGAAGAAATTATTAATAAACCCTACATAAAAGAAATATCTCAAACAAAAACTATTGAGGAAGCATATAGTGTCTATATTTCTCAAAGAGAATTGTATGGTAAGGAAATCAGCTTCTTTTTTGACATGGCCTCTTATTTTAAAAATTGGAATAATTCTTATTTAATGAAGAGAATATTGTCTACGGTTTTAGAAATAAATAAAACATTAGATCTTGAACTTCTTAGGATATTAGCTTTCAAATATAATGAGTTCGGCATGTTTGATGAAGCAATCAAAATCTATAAAAAGATTATTTCTATTCAGCCAAATGAATCCCAGGTCTACAGAAATTTAGCGCTAAGTTATCAACTCAATAAGCAGTTTGTTAAAGCTCAACAGGTTTATGATAAAATACTTAATAATAAGTATGATGAGGTAGATTCATTTTCTGGATTAAAGCAAACCATTAATACAGAATATAAAAACCTAGTAGCATTACACAATTCAACTTTAGTTAGTGCCAATATTCCTGATTTTTATAAAAAAAATGCAGAGTATGATACACGCATAGTTTTTGAATGGAGTCACTTTAATGCCGAATTTGATTTACAAATTGTCAATCCTCAGAGAAGATATTTTACTTGGTCTCACACTAAAAAGGAGGAGTCCTCAAGATTTATAAAAGAAGACGCTCAAGGCTATGGATTAGAAGAGTTTTTCATAACAAAAAAAGATAAAGGAGAATGGTTATTTAATATCACTTATTACGGTAAAAATACCGGTAACAATTCATTACCAACTTACCTAAAAATTACGGTTTATAATTATTATGGGAAACCAAATCAAACAAAAATAGAAAGCGTAAAAGAATTAAATGATTTGAATAAAAAAGAAACTATTTTAAAACTCAAAATTTAGTTATTTTTACGAGTAATTATCACATTGTTAATAATAACCCTAATGTGATGAATTATTTATTCGAAATTCAATTAAAACAGGATATTTATTAAATATAATTTATTTTAAAAATCTTTTTTCGGTTCCAATAGTTATTCTTTTATCAGTCATTTTTCGTATTTTTGCAATCTCAAAACCAATCAATAATGGCTAAGTTCGAGTTAAAATTACCTAAGATGGGAGAAAGTGTTGCAGAAGCAACAATTACATCTTGGTTAAAGCAAGTTGGAGAAACCATAGAATTAGATGAAGCAGTTGTTGAGATAGCCACAGACAAAGTAGACTCTGAAGTACCAAGTGAGGTTGAGGGAACTCTTGTTGAAATCTTATTTGAAAAAGATACTATTGTTGCTGTTGGTCAGACCATAGCTATAATAGAAACCAATACTAGTGAAGAGATTTCAAATCAATCTAACCAAGAAAAAGAAGAAGAAGTTGTGGTTGTTGAGCAAATTGCTCAGGTTCAAAAAACAATAGAATCTGCTGTAGATATTAAAAATTCACCCATTACCAAAACCTCAGATTCAGGAAAATTCCTTTCACCTCTAGTAAGAAAGATTGCAGAGACTGAAGGTGTGTCTATGAAAGAATTAGATTCGATCTCAGGCTCAGGAAAAGACGGAAGAGTAACCAAAAATGATATCCTTTCATACATTGAAGATAGAAAAAATTTACAGCCAGCTAAAGTCATTAAAACTGAAACTATACCTTTAGAGACTACTGATTTTGTTAAATCAGCTCCAACTTCGGTTAATGGTGAGGATGAAATTATAGAAATGACTCGAATGGGTAAATTAGTTTCTAAACATATGGTGGCTTCAGTTCAAACCTCTGCACATGTTCAATCCTTTATTGAAATAGATGTAACTAATATTGTAAAGTGGAGGGCTAAAGTCAAAGATGCATACTTTACTAGAGAAGGTGAAAAATTAACCTTTACTCCTATACTAATGCATGCTGTAGCATCTACAATTAAGAAGTTTCCTATGATAAATATTGCTGTACAAGGTGATACTATCATAAAAAAGAAAAATATTAATCTGGGGATGGCAGCTGCATTACCAGACGGTAATCTAATAGTACCAGTCATAAAAAATGCAGATCAATTGAACTTAGTTGGGATGACCAGGCAAGTAAATGACTTAGCAATTAGAGCAAGAAATAACCAGTTAAAACCTGATGAAATTCAGGATGGTACCTACACGGTTACTAATGTGGGGAGTTTTGGCTCTGTAATGGGCACACCAATAATTAATCAACCCCAGGTTGCGATATTAGCTCTAGGAGCTATCCGTAAAGTTCCAGCGGTCATAGAAACTTCTGAAGGAGATTTTATTGGGATTAGACAAAAGATGTTTGTATCTCATTCTTATGATCATAGAGTTGTTAATGGTGCATTAGGAGGAACATTTATCAAGACCTTAAAAGAAACCCTAGAAGCTTGGGATATCAATCAAGAATTTTAATACATAAAATAAAAAAAATGAAAAAAATGAAAAAAGTACTTATTGCATTATTAGTTATTACAACATTATCAGCAACTGCTCAAGAATCCGTTTTATTACGTCTCAATTATACCAAAGGAGACAGTTTTTTAGTAACTACCGAAAGCAACCAAAGCATGGGATCTCAGGGAGGTATGAATATGAAAATGACCATGGGAATGATAGTTGCCGATGTTGTAGAAGAAAGTATTAAAACAGAGTCTCAAATAACTTCTATTGTAATTGATATGATGCAAGGTGGTATGACTATGAGTTATGATTCTAATAGTGATGAAGAATTAGATCAGATGGGTCAAATGTTAAAATCACAATTTGCACCAATGATGGAAGCAATCACCTATGCTACTATAGATCATCAAGGAAATTTGATTGACACCAAACAAGACCCTGTTGTACCAGGTATGGAACAAATGACTAACAGGGCAATGAACACCATCAATTACCCTAAGGAAAAAGTTTCTGTTGGCTCTTCTTGGACTTCTGAAGATGAAAATCAAGGAATGAAAATGACTACGAAATACACAGTAAGCAGTATTGCTGACGGTCTTGTTACTTTAGATGTTTCAGGGGATATGAGTGGTGCAGGAACCGGAACAATCAAAGGAAAATCAACTGTTGAAATTAGCACTGGTATTTCAAATAGCTCAGAAATTGAGATTACAATTGCTACTCAAGGAATGAATATTACAGGATCTACTAAGATAACGGTATCAAAAATGTAATTATCCTTTTAATTTCATAAAAAAACCTCTAGAATTTCTAGAGGTTTTTTTATATATAATTTTAAAAAATTCTATGCTAACATGGTCACAGGATTTTCTATGTAAGCTCTTACGGTTTGTAAGAATTGGGCTCCGGTAGCACCATCTACGGTTCTGTGGTCACATGCCAATGTTACTTTCATGGTGTTTCCAACTACTATCTGACCCTCTTTAACTACAGGTTTTTGCTCTATGGCACCTACAGATAAAATTGCTGAATTGGGTTGATTGATAATCGAAGTAAATTCTTGAATTCCAAACATTCCTAAATTAGAAATTGTAAACGTACTGCCTTCCATTTCGTTGGGAGCAATTTTTTTGTTTCTTGCTTTACCCGCTAAATCTCTAACGTTTCCGCCAATTTGAGTTAAACTCATTTGATCAGTAAATTTTAATACAGGAACTAACAGTCCGTCCTCTACAGCAACTGCAACCCCTATATGAATATGTTGGTTGAATCTAGTTGTGTCTCCATTCCAAGAAGTATTTACTTGCGGATGCTTTTTTAATGCCATAGCACAAGCCTTTACTACCATATCATTAAAAGAAACTTTAGTTTCAGGCAATGAGTTAATAGTTTTACGTGAAGCTATTGCATTATCCATGTCTAACTCAATAGTGAGGTAGTAATGTGGAGCAGTAAATTTAGACTCTCCTAAACGCTTAGCTATAACTTTACGCATTTGAGAGTTTTTTACTTCTTCATAAGATTCTTCACCAATAGGTGTGTAAGTAGGTAATGGTCTTGTAGTTTGAGTTGTTAGGGTTGGTGTTACTTTAACTTCTGCTACTGCAGGTGTAAAGTTTTCTACATCTCTTTTTACAATTCTTCCATTTTCTCCAGAACCTGTTATCTCTGCTAAGTTAATGCCTTTATCTTTTGCAATTTTCTTCGCTAATGGTGAAGCAAAAATCCTTCCTCCAGTATTATTTGACTGAGAAATTACTGCAGTATGTTCTTCAATTTGTTCTGTTTCAGAACTAGAATCCTCATTTTTAGCTTCAATAGCATCGGTAGAGATATTACCTTCTTTATGAGCAGTTACTAGTGAGGACACATCTGTACCTTCTGGTCCAATAATGGTTAACAAACTATCTACTTTTGCACTTTCTCCCTCTTGAACACCAATATGTAATAAAACACCTTCATAAAAAGATTCAAATTCCATAGTAGCTTTATCTGTTTCAATTTCAGCTAAAATATCTCCTTCTTCAACTTTGTCACCTACTTGTTTTAACCATGAAGCTACAGTTCCTTCTTCCATGGTATCGCTTAACCTTGGCATGGAAATTATTTGAACTCCATCAGGAATTGATAAAGCGTTAGTTTTTGTTGTTGTATCTTCTTGAGCAACTTCTTTAGGTTCCTCCTCTGCAGAAGCACCATTTAAAATGCCTGAAATATCTTCTCCTTCATCACCAATAATAGCTAAAAGAACATCTACTGGAGATGTTTCTCCTTCTTGAACTCCAATATGAAGTAAGGTTCCTTCATTGAAAGATTCAAATTCCATGGTTGCTTTATCAGTTTCAATTTCAGCAAGAATATCTCCTTCTTCAATTTTATCACCTACTTGTTTTAACCATTTAGCCACAACACCCTCTTCCATGGTGTCACTTAAGCGAGGCATATTTACTACTATTGCCATATGTTATCTTAAATTATAAGAGTTATTCATTTTAATCTCAACTATACTATTTGATAAAAGGGTAATCTTCTTGTTCGTAAACCACATCATGTAATTGACTGACTTCAGGATATGGAGATTCTTCAGCAAATTTCTCACATTCTTTAACCATATCTTTAACCTCCTGATTTATTTTTTCAATTTCTTCATCTGTAGCATACTTTTTATCTTTTATAACATCAAGTATCTGAGTAATTGGATCAATTTTTTTGTATTCTGCAACTTCATCTTTAGTTCTATAATGTTGAGCATCTGACATTGAATGCCCACGGTAACGATAGGTTTTCATTTCTAAAAATGTTGGACCTTCACCTCGTCTTGCTCTTTGTATGGCCTCATCAACAGCTTCTGCTACTTTTATAGGATTCATTCCATCTACTGGCCCACAAGGCATTTCGTAGCCTAAACCTAATTTCCAAATGTCTGTATGGTTTGCAGTTCTCTCTACTGAAGTTCCCATTGCATATCCATTATTTTCAACAATAAATACTACAGGTAATTTCCAAAGCATAGCCATATTAAATGTTTCATGAAGGGAGCCTTGTCTTGCTGCACCATCTCCAAAACAAGTGAGGGTAACCCCATCATTTCCTTTATACTTATCACCAAATGCAATTCCTGCACCTAAAGGAATTTGACCGCCAACTATTCCATGACCACCATAAAAGCCGTGTTTTTTTGAAAAAATATGCATAGATCCACCCATTCCTTTAGAGGTTCCTGTGGCTTTCCCATACAATTCTGCCATTACTCTTTTTGGGTCTACACCCATACCAATAGGTTGAACATGATTTCTGTAAGCAGTAATCATTTTATCTTTTGACAAATCCATGGCATGTAAAGCTCCAGCTAAAACTGCTTCTTGCCCATTGTATAAGTGAAGAAAACCTCTGACTTTTTGTTGGATATATACTGAAGCTAACTTATCTTCAAATTTTCTCCAAAATAACATGTCTTTATACCAGTTAATATAGGTTTGCTTTGTGACTTTTTTCATTCTTTTTTATTGTTTTTTTTCAATTTAGAAACCTTAATAAATTAATGGATTCTTTATACAAAAATAAATGAATTAAATAGAATAAAAAAAGTAGTAGTAATTAAATTAAATACAACGATTTCGTTTGGTGAAATTATTTGTCTTTTGCTATGATAACAGTGGCTTTAGCACCTGTAGCAAGATTCCATTCGTTAGATGAAATAACGTTTCCAGCATCATCAAAAACTGTAAAACCAGCTGTGTTTGGTCCAGAAGTTCCTTGGTTTAATGCAATAAAAGCAATTTTATTAATTCCTACCTGTAATGGCAGATCAAAACTTTGATAAGAATTATATAAGGTAACGTTTCTAATTACTGGAATATCATTAATAGTAATTGTCACTCTATCTCCATCTGGATATTGAAAATCTCTACAGATAATTCTGACAGATTCAGATTGAGTTCTAAAGCTTCCAAGATCCTGATCAATCTTAGGAAAAGGCGCATTTATTTTTTTCCATGATTTTAAAAAACGTTCTTCAGATATTTTAGCTTCTGAAAGAATTCCTTTATCCTTTAGGTCATCTTCTTTTTTCTTTTTAGCGTCTTTTTTCTTTTTATTTTCATATGCTTTTTTAAAACCATTATTATTTCCAATTTCTAAAGACATTGGTTTTTTAACTGTTTTTTGAGGTATTCCTATAATAACTCTTTTTACTGTACTTTTTTTATTTGAATCAAAGATTGTATCTGTCTGACTGGAAAGAGAGAGAGAAAAAAATAAAAAAAGGTAAATAAAAATATTAAAGAATGATTTCAAAGTATATGATATTTTATATAATTTTTACAAATATAGTGCCGTTATTATAGCATCATCATTAGATTTTGTTAAAACTTTTATTATTCAATTGTAAAATTAAAGTAAGTAGTAGGATAGGGTTCATCTTTTAGTGTAAAGTGCCACCATTCATTATCATAAGGTATAAAACCATTTTTTATCATAATAGTTCTAAGTAGCATTCTGTTTTTCATTTGAGTTTTAGTAATTTTTTTATAAAATGGATGAGACTTTTCACCAAAAAAATCATAAGAACTTCCCATGTCTAATTCTTTATTGGTTTTAATATCAACAATACTAAGATCTACTGTACTTCCTCTTGTATGACCAGATTTTAATGCAATAAAGCCTAATTTAAATAATTCAGACTTTTTAATATCCGGATAATATAATTGCTTCTTTAAGGTATCATTCATTATTTTGGCCCATCTCACAAAATGATCTACAGCTTGTTGAGGTCTGTAGGCGTCAAAAATTTTAAGACTCAGCCCAGAATCTAATAATTTAGTTTGAATTTTTTTTAATGCCTTGGCAGCAGGTATTGAGATAATTATCTTATTCTTCATATACCCATCTATAGGTGTTCCAACAAAATTTTTTGAGGTATAATATCTAAGCTCTTTTTTTATAGTAGGGTCAATTTCCAATAAATAGGTGAACCCATTAGGTAGTTTTTGTCCTCTACCTTCATAGCAAAATAAAAAAATAAAAAAAATAATATATTTTTTCATAGGCTAAAAGTATAGAAAATATTTAATTTTGTACCTCTATGGAAGCATTATCATTAACTACACCAGCACTTTTATTTTCGGCAATTTCGTTAATTATGTTAGCCTATACGAACAGGTTTTTAGCTTATGCGGCAGTAATTAGAAATTTACATGCTGTTTATTTAGATAAAAAAGATGAATCTTTATTAAGACAGATTAAAAACCTAAAACTTAGGTTAACCCTAACGAGATGGATGCAAATATTTGGAATAGGAAGTTTATTATTGTGCGTTTTAACTATGTTCTTAATTTACATAGAGTTTAAAATTATTGCCATTTGGTTATTTGGAATAGCACTTTTATTGTTACTTGTTTCTCTTGCTTTATTAATTAGAGAAATACAAATTTCATCAGAAGCATTAGAACATCATCTAGCCGACATAGAAGAACATTTAGAAAAAAAATAAGAGTTGTTAGATTTCAAACAACTCTTATTTAATGGTCTAACGAAACTAAACGCTATATTTTCTTTTTCATTTAATTATTATTTATTTTCTACTAGAAATACTTCCGCCAGAGGATGTGTTTTTAGTAACTATCTTTGGATCTCCTTCAAAAGAAATACTACCACCACTGCTAGCTCTTCCATTAATATTTTCTGACGCATATACACTTATACTCGCTCCGCTACTTACTTTTGCAGTAACATTTTTGGATACTAATCTATATGCATTTATGGAACTTCCACTGGATGCTTCAGTTTCATGCGTTGAAGCTTCACCTTTAATTTTCATCGTAGATCCACTACTAGAATCGGATATTACATTTGTAGCATTTACATCCAAATTTGCCCTGGCTCCACTACTGGTTTTTGAGTTAAGGTTAATGGCTTTGATATCTAAATTCACACTTGCTCCACTACTGGATCCAACATTAAGATTTGTAACGTTTAATACATTGCTAGTCTTTATACTACTCCCGCTAGAGGCTTTCAATTCCTCTAAAGTATTTACTGTTAGATACACTTTTTTTGAAGCAGATTTCCAAATATTTTTTTCAGTATAGATTTTTAATTTTCCATCTTCAACTTCTGTGATAATGATGTCATGTAAATTTTCATCTGCCTCAACGGTCAGTGAAACTTCACTTCCTTGGTCTATTATTAATTCTATACCTGTACTTACTTTAACTTTAGTAAAATCTTTATTAATTTCTCTATTGATAGAGATGACATTATTATTTCCTTCAATTCTATTCAGCATATCAATATTACAAGAGGTAAGAGTAGTAAGGAATAAGAAGGCTGTAAATTTGATCATTATTAGTTTCATAATTTTTTTTGGTAAATTTAAAATATCTATTTGTATTTAATTAAATGTAGATTACTCAATTGTTGTTTTTTTTAGATGAACTGTTTTAAACATTTTTTAAATTAAATTCTTTATCATTCAATCCCTCTTTCATCAATTCAAAAAATCATTTGTTAAATCCCAATAATATTTTAAGGTTTAAATAAAATTATTCTAACAATTAACGCAACCTTTAAACAATTTTATCATCTTATATAAGTTACTTATATAAAATTATTTTTTTTTCTATGGTATTGGATAGATTTTTGCTACTAATTTTTTACGTCGCCTCAAAATAAATTTTATGAGATTTTTAAAATATTTTTTGTTTTTTGTTGCTTTTGCACTAATCTTCAGTGTCTCTAAAATTTTAGTTTTTGAAAGTAAAATTGATACTTTATTTATCTTAGAAACTTTTGTTGCTAGTTTAATTGCCACAATTGTAATCAACTTTTTTAATACCTATTCAAAAAAATAAAAATCTGAGTAGTTTTTTAAAATTATCTGATTAGACAATTCACTTCTTATCATATAGTTAGTCTAGATTCAGATATTAAACCTAATTACTATTCTATTTATTAGAATTTCTAAGCTCATAAATTATAAGTATCTTTCGACTCAATTTTATCCTTCATGAACATTACACCAAAAAAGATCAATAGATTTATGTTATTTAAATTACCTCTTGCATATTTGGCAGGGGTTCGTGTGGTTTCTATACAAAAAGAAACAGCCATAGTTAATATTACTCATAAATGGATAAATCAAAATCCTTTTAAATCTATGTTTTGGGCAGCACAAGGTATGGCTGCAGAAATGGCAACAGGTGTTTTGGTAATGCAGGGTATAGAAAATATTGGAAAAAATGTTTCCATGTTAGTAACCAATCAACGTGGTAATTTCACTAAAAAAGCTACTGGTAAAATAAGATTTGAATGTCATCACGGTGGGGTAGTAGCTAATGCTCTTGAGGAATCAGCTAAAACTGGAGAAGGAAAACTAATTACCATGAAGGCAGAAGGTTTTAATACAGAGGGAGTATCTGTATGTAACTTTCATTTTGAATGGAGCCTAAAAGTAAAATAAGAAGATCCTACTTTTTATTGTTCAGTTTCCTTAATGTCAGCAATAAATTCTTTTAGTTTTTTACCATAGAACGATTGCTGTACTTTTTTTGTTAATGAATTATTGATGCTGTCTAGGTATTTTACATTAGCATTTACCAACTCCGTTAAAGTTATAAAAGCAGCAGCTTCTGAATCAGAATTGTTTAAAGCAAAATTAATGGTATAAATATATTTTTTTAAATTTTGTTTTTCAGCTTGTTTTCTTAAAGATTGAGAAGTTTCGAGATCATTTTCTTTTTGTGCTTGCATGTTAGCTGCTAAAAGATCTAGTTGTTTGGCTTGAAACTTGCTAGCTGTTTCTTTATAGTTTTCTAAAATTTTTTGATTACTAGATCCTTCTATTACTGGTGATATTCCAAATTTTTCTACTTTATCACTTATGGATATTGTACCTTCTTCACCAAAGAAAGAGAGTATACTTTTGTTTTGATCTAAACTAAGGAAATACATTTCTGGAGAGCTGATGTTATCTGTTAGCGTAAAGGTGTCTTTTCCAAATAAACGAATAGAGTCTACAGATACAACAACAGTATCTTTCATTTTTTTTAGATATAAAGTTCCTTTTTTTACTCCTTTAATTTTTCCTTGAACAATCATATTGCCTAACTCTTTTTCTTGAGAACAAGCAATTATTAAGAGCAATAAACCAATCAGTAATATTTTCTTCATAATGTTATAAAACTTTAGGTTGCAAATATGCAGATTTCTAATTAAACAGACGCTGCTAATTCTAATAAAATAGTACATCCAATAGCAGCTATTGTACCTATAGCATATCCAAAAACAGCTAACAGTACTCCTACTGTTGCTAATGAGGGGTGAAATGCTGAAGCTACAATTGGAGCAGATGCCGCACCTCCAACATTGGCTTGACTTCCTACTGCTAAAAAAAAGTAAGGAGCTTTAATTAGCTTGGCTACTAAAATTAAAAGCCCAGCATGAACAGACATCCAAACAATTCCTATAATAATTAAACGCCAATTGTCAAAAATCATAGTTAAATCCATTTTCATTCCAATGGTGGCAACTAGAATATAAATAAAAATACTTCCAATTTTACTAGCTCCTGCTCCCTCATAATTTTTTGCTTTAGTATTAGATAATAAAACAGCTATGACAGTTGAAATAGTAACTAACCAGAAAAATTGAGAGGTTAAGAATGTAAAAATATTTCTTGTAATTTCAGATGAAATACCACCAATAAGATCTTTAAAAAACTCTGCTAGAAAACTTGCTGTAAAGTGTCCAAAACTTACCGTACCAAATGCAATAGCTAGAATGATCATGTAATCTGTGAGGGTTGGGTTCTTTTTTATTTTTTGAGTAAAAGAAATTACTTTTTCTTTTAATTCCTCAATAGCAGAAGTATCAGCTTTGAGCCATTTATTTATGGTATCTTTTTTTCCAATACCTATTAATAAAATTGCCATCCAAACATTTGCAATAACAATATCTACAAAAATCATTCCTCCATATTTTGCTGGATTATACTGATAAATTTCTAACATAGCAGTTTGGTTTGCGCCTCCACCAATCCAACTGCCTGCTATGGTAGAAAGACCTCGCCAAACAGCATCAAAATCTGCACCACCAACAGTTTCTGGAGATACCAAAGAAATAAGTAAAATGGCTATAGGGCCTCCAATAATAATCCCAATAGTACCTGTAAAAAACATAATTAAAGCTTTAGATCCCAAATTAAAAATAGCCTTTAAATCTATGCTTAAAGTCATTAATACTAGGGCTGCTGGTAACAAAAATCTACTGGCTACATAGTATAATTGAGAACTTTCATTTACAATCTCACCATTAGTGTTTATGTATTGCCATTCTGGAGCTATAGCGCCTATAGTGGTGAAGATAGCTGGTATGAAATAGGCCATAAATAAGCCTGGAACAATTTTATAAAATTTATGCCAAAAGCCACTAGTTTTTGATTCTGTATAAAATACAAAACCTAGGGATATCATTAAGATTCCAAAGACGATAGCATCGTTAGTAAAGAGTGGTTGGTTCATAATTTTGATTTTAGCTAAAGTACTAAAATAGAAGCATAAAAAAAGCGAAGTTTTTCAACTTCGCTTTAGGTTTAAAACTTCTTGACTTCCCTAAAGGGAGAAATATGAATAGTTTCTAATGTTGTCTTATATGTCTTCCAGTCTGTATCAAAAAACGAATTAGTTTTTATAACAGCATCTTTAAATGCTTTTTTGAATTGGCTTATTAAACGGTCTTCAGTAGATGTTAAATCTCCAAATCTACTGCCAACGTATCTTCTTGCAGAAAAGTAACGTCTGTTAACAGTAACCTCTGGGTTTCTTGTAATTCCTTGACGTTTATCAATTTTTCCTATAAAGACTGCAATAAGATCATCAATCTTGGCTATGATCTCTTTAGATAACTTTATTTGATCTTTATATTTCTTTTTATCTTCTTTATCAAGGTCTTTTTTAAATGCTGAGGCGGTTTGTTTACTCTCTACTAATTGTTTTACAATATCTGCCATTAACTGTTGATCTTTCTCTAAATCTTTACTAACATTGTATATTTCAGCTATGGCTTCTGTAGACATTTCTAATCTTGGATCGTACTCAACCTTTATAGAACTTTCGGAGGTTTGATCTCCAAAAGTCATTTTTAAATTATAGGTTCCTGGTTTCACAGAAACACCTCCAGGTTCAAAGTTTCTTTTTCTAATTTTCCTTGACGGTCTATCTGCCCCTTTTTCATTCATGTACCAGTATATTCTATGAATTCCGTTTTCTTTTGGTGCTTTTTGTTTAAGTGTTCTTATCAAACGAGATCCATCAAAAATTTCTAATTTGATAGAGTCATATTTTACCTCTGGGACAATTTTTTCTGAGGGTTCTGGTGTTGTTATTTTTTTGGTTTTGTTTCGCTTCTTTTTATTTTTTGTGCTTTTTTCTACTTTTTTGTCTGAGACATTATCTGATCTATTAATGTAATATGATATCATAGCTCCAGATTTTTTATTTTCACCGTTAAACAAAGCATCACCTCCAAATCGACTTCCAGTGGGTTGTTGATAGGCTGCTTGATAGGCTGTTGGAGGTGTAAATAATTGAAGTTTTTTATCGAATACATTTCCACTAGCCATGGCACGTAATGGTCTTATATCATCTAAAACCCAAGCCGCTCTTCCAAATGTACCTATTACTAAATCATGTTCTCTTGGTTGTATGACTAAATCTTTGGTAGAAACTGTTGGAAAACCAGCGGTCCATTTACTCCATTGGTTTCCTGCATCTAGAGAAATATATAAACCATCATCAGTTCCTAAAAATAGTAGGTTAGCATTAATGGGGTCTTCAACAATACTAAGCGTGTAGCTTTTTACATCATTCTCATCAACAATTCGAGACCAACTAGCACCATAATCTTTTGTTCTGAAGGCATAGGGAGTATAGTTAAAACGTCTATAGTCATTGGCAATTAACAAAGCTTCTCCTTTGTTTTTATTGGAGGCTTTTATTTGAGCTATCCAACTCCCTGACGGTAAATCTGGGATATTAGCACTAACATCTTTCCAAGTTGCACCTCCATTTTTAGTGATGTGAACTCTACCATCATCAGAACCAGTCCAAAGTAAATCTTTTTCAATTTTTGAAGGTTCGATAACCAATATGGTCGTATGATTTTCTGCGCCAGTTGCATCCATGGTTAATCCACCACTTTCTCCTTGCTTTTGTTTTTCTTTATCATTAGTAGTTAAATCATCTGAGATAATAGTCCAAGTAAGTCCTTTGTCTGTAGATTTGTGAACAAATTGGCTTCCAAAATATAAAGTACTATTATCAAATGGGTCCATATTAATGGCTGCATTCCAATTAAAACGTAATGATACATTAGGGTCTGGATGAGTAGGTTTTACAGAATAATTATTTCCTGTGATATAGTCGTATCTAACAACAGAACCCTGCTGACTCATAGACCAACCGTATCGTGAGTCATCTTTATCTGGAACTACATCAAAACCATCTCCAAAACTAATTTCTTGCCAATATGAATTTCTAATGCCTTGGGCTTTCCAAACATATGCAGGACCTCTCCAAGAACCATTGTCTTGCATTCCCCCATAAACGTTGTAAGGATATTCATTATCAACATTAATGTGATAAAATTGTGCTACAGGTAAATTGCCAATAAAACGCCAAGTGTCTCCTTTATCTTTGGTAATGTTCATTCCCCCATCATTTCCATCAATCATGAAAGAACCATCATCAGGATGAATCCACCATGCGTGATGGTCCGGGTGCACTCCGTTTGAAACTCCATAGGCAGGCATTAATTCTTTAAAGTTTTTTCCGCCATCATCAGAAACATTCACATAGGTAAATACAGTATAAATTCTGTTTTCATTTTGAGGGTCCACATAAATTTCTGAATAATAAAAAGGTCTATTACCAATTCCCGGTTTATCATTAATTTTTTTCCACTTAAATCCACCATCTTCACTTTTGTAGAGTGCATTCTTTTTAGCTTCTACTAAGGCATAAATAACATTTGGATTACTTCTTGAAATGGCTACCCCCATTCTCCCTAGTTCTCCTTTTGGAAAACCTTCTTTTTCAGTAATTTTTTTCCAGGTATCTCCGCCATCGTGGGTTATAAATAAACCACTACCCTCACCACCTGATTTAAAAAACCAAGGATCGCGTTTGTGTTCCCACATGGCAGCAATTAATTTGTTCGGATTTGAGGGATCCATTACCAAATCTGCTACACCGGTTTTAATGTTTTTATATAGAATTTGTTTCCATGTTTTTCCACCATCTATAGTTTTGTAAACGCCTCTTTCTTTATGTTCTCCCCAAGGAGATCCTATTGCGCCCACATATACCGTATTTGGATTAGTTGGATCGATGATAATTCTATGAATATGTCGGGTTTTTTGAAGCCCCATGGCCATCCAGTTTTTACCACCATCTAAAGATTTATAAATACCATAACCACCATTTAAACTATTTCTTGGATTTCCTTCTCCAGTTCCTACCCAAATAACACTTGGGTTTGATTGCTGAATGGCAACTGCACCAATAGAAGCTGTTATTTCTTTATCAAAAATTGGATCCCATTTAATGCCTCCAGAAGAAGATTTCCAAAGACCTCCTGAAGCAGTACCTACGAACATAATATCTGGATTTGAATTCACAACATCAATAGAGGTTACACGACCACTCATCCCACCAGGACCAATATTTCTTGGAGCCATATTTTTAACCAAATCCATGGAGAATTCTTGTGAGAATAAAGAAAATGAGATTATTGTAAATAGTATAGTAAAGATATTTTTCATGAGTACTAGTTTAATTAACGTATTATTAATTAAAGGTACGGGTTCTCACTTTTAAAAAATCTTAAAGAAATGTTAATGGAATTTTTTGGTAAATAAAAAGCTAAAGCTAGAGTTGAACATTTTTTTATAGACGGACAACAACATAACCTCTTCTTGTTTTTCTATAATATTTACCACCCCACTTATAATATTTTCTCTTTTTTATAACTACTACTTGATGATTTCTTGGAGCTTTTTTTACAATCACAAGATTTGGTTTGGAGGTAACTTGCCTTACCACACATGATTCTAAACTAAATAATGTAATGCATAGGATGCACAGGATGATTTTTTTCATTTTTTAGGGTTTTTAATTTACTATAAGACCCTAAAAATTAATAAAGGTTTAATAGCCTCTAATCATTAATATATTTGTTTTTTTTAAAATTTACTTCTACAATTTTTTACCTTAGCTTTATGGTAATACAAAAAATTATGTTTAGAGTTAAGATTTTAGTTTTTTTCCTTTTTTTAGGCGTAGCATCTTTTGCAACAAATAACAAACCATTTTGGGGGCAAACGGGCCATAGAGTGGTTGGAGAAATAGCCTACAATCATCTAACAAAGAAAGCAAAAAGAAATATCGAAAAATTATTGAAAGGAGAGGGTTTAGCAACGATATCTACTTATGCAGATGAAATCAAATCTGATAATTCATTCAGAAAATACAGTTCGTGGCATTATGTGAATTTTAAAGTTGGAGAAACCTACGAAATATCAGATAAAAACCCAAAAGGAGATTTAGTTCAAGGAATTAAAATATGCAAGCAGATAATCTTAGATCCCAAATCTAATGATGAAGATAGAATATTTCACTTGAAACTATTAGTTCATTTGTTAGGAGATTTACATCAACCTTTACATACAGGTAGGGCAGAAGATAGAGGAGGAAATACGATAAAAGTCAAATGGTTTAGAGGGAAAACAAACCTACATTCAGTTTGGGATACAAAAATGATTGAGTCTTATAATATGACTTATACTGAGTTATCAACGAACTTAGATTATTTTTCAAAAAAACAAAAAGAAGCTATTCAAAAAGGGTCTGTTATAGATTGGGTTAATGAATCTAGAGAACTTGCAATGCTGGTTTATGACTCTGCGAAAATTGATCAAAATCTAAGCTATAGATATATGTATGACCATTTTTCAACAGTTAAAATTCAATTAAGAAAAGGTGGTCTTCGATTAGCAAAAGTATTAAACGAGTTGTTTGGATAAACCCCAAAAAGAATTCATATCATCTGTGATTTTATTCTGAAACTTTTAGTCGAGCATCTGCTTTCACTGAGATGTCAGCATATTTTTTATCCTTATATTTTAAATATCCTGTAATAGCAATCATTGCAGCATTATCTGTAGTGTATTCAAATTTTGGAATATAGGTAGTCCATCCCCAGTGTTCATTCGCTAGTTGTAATCGTTTTCTAATTTCAGAATTTGCAGAAACTCCACCAGCTATAGCTACATGGTTAATTCCTGTTTTTTTAACTGTATTTTTTAGTTTTTGCATCAAAATTTCAACAATGGTATGCTGAATTGAAGCACAAATATCATGTAAGTTTTCCTCAATAAACGATGAATTTTCTTTTAAATTTCTTTGAATAAAATAAAGGATACCTGTTTTTAAACCACTAAAGCTAAAGTCTAAATCACTTACTTTTGGTTTAGTAAATGAAAACTTTTTTGGATTTCCCAGTTGAGCATATTTATCTACAAGTGGTCCTCCTGGGTAGGGTAAACCTAAGATTTTAGCAGATTTATCGAAGGCTTCGCCAACAGCATCGTCTATAGTTTCTCCCAAGACTTCAAATGAAAAATGATTAGTTACTTTCACAATTTGTGTATGACCCCCACTAATGGTTAGGCATATAAAAGGAAAAGGAGGAATACTTGAGTTTTCTTCTTTTATAAAATGAGCCAATATGTGTGCCTGCATATGATTTACATCAATTAAAGGGATATTTAATCCTAAAGCCAATGATTTTGCAAACGATGTACCCACTAATAACGATCCCATAAGACCGGGTCCTTTGGTAAAAGAAATGGCATGCAGGTCTTCCTTGGTAATTGCAGCTTGTTCAATAGCTTGATGAACTACAGGAACTATATGTTGTTGATGAGCTCTAGAGGCTAGCTCAGGAACAACACCACCATATTTTGCGTGTATTTCTTGATTGGCAACTATATTACTTAAAACTTTGCCATCACAAATCACTGCAGCACTAGTATCATCACATGATGATTCAATACCTAAAATATATGTTTTTTGTTTGCTCATAAAATCTAGTCACAAAATTAACTAATATATAATAGTCTATTTCTTTTTTAAATAAGAAATTTATTAGTTTGTTAATTTTATCGTTCTTTGTATAGAAAGTCTTTTTTTTACGTTATAACAATAGTTTAAACATTTAATACTAGAGAAATCAAAAAAACCGGAAAAATACTGTTTAAATTGTCGAAGTACCTACTATTTTTCTTGGTATTTCTTGTCATAATTTTTTCAATTCCAGCTGTTCAAACAAAACTAGCCAGAATTGTAACCGATGATTTAAATAAAGATTTTGGTACGAACTTAGAGATAAAAAAAGTAGATCTCTCATTGCTTGGATCAGTTTCTTTAAAAGGTATAGAGATTAAAGATCATCATCAAGATACTTTAATTTATGTAGAACGATTGAGATCTTCTTTGTTAGATGTTAAAAGAATTTTAGATAATAACATTCAACTAAAAAATACATCACTTAAAGGTGTATATGTGAATGTTAAAAATTACAAGGGTGAAGAAATTGACAACTTAACTGTTTTTGTTGATAAATTTGAAGATAACAATCCTAGAGACCCTAGCGCTAATCCTTTTAAGTTAAGTTCTTCAAATATTTATTTTGAAGATATAAATTACAAACAAATAAACGAAAACAAGGAAGTTCCTTTAGATTTTTCTGCGCATCATGGTGGAGGTAGTTTACAAGACTTTTCTATTATTGGGCCAAATGTTTACATTAAAATTAGAGGGCTTTATTTTACAGATAATAGAGGACTTAAAATAACTAATCTTACTACGGATTTCACATACAGTAAAACTCAAATGAAGTTTTACAATACTATTCTTCAAACAAAATCTTCAACAATTAATGCTGAAATTGATTTTAATTATGATAGGAAAAACTTGAGTAGATTTAATGAATTAGTGTACATAAATGCAGATTTTAAGAATAGCTTTTTGTCAACTGAAGACTTGAATAAACTGTATAAAGAAATTAAAGGAAATGATATTTTTAGGTTTGACTCTTCTTTGAAAGGCTCTTTAAATAATTTTTCTTTAGAAAATTTTAAACTTAATTCTGACAACGGAATTACAATTATTGGTGATTTAAATTTAATTAATGCTGTAAAACAAGAAGAATTTTATTTATCCTCCAATTTTGAAGAATTCTCCATAGACTATTTTAAGCTAAAAAACTTACTCCCTAACCTTTTGGAGAATAACTTACCTAAAGAATTAATTAAATTGGGTGAGTTTTCAGTCTCTGGTTATACAAAAATTACACCTAGCTCCATAGAGGCAACTCTGGGGATCACCTCTGAAACAGGAAGTATAGCTTCAGATTTGGAGTTAAATAACTTTAAAAGTATTGATGAGGCTGTCTATAAAGGTGAGGTTGTCTTAGAGGGCTTTGATTTAGGGAGGTTTTTTGAAGATAGTTCATTTGAAAGTGTTTCTTTTGAGGGTGAAGTTGATGGTAAAGGGTTTAGGGCCGGAAATATAAACACCAAACTTAATGGCGAGATTTATGAAATAAAGTTCAATGAGTATAATTATAAAAATATTAGTGTTAATGGGTTGTATCAAAACAACTTATTTAATGGCAAGTTAACATCAGACGATATTAATTTGAAAGGAACTTTTGAAGGTTTAGCAGATTTATCTGATGAGATTAATAAGTTTGATTTTAAAGCGATTATCAACTATGCAAATTTAAGAGCATTAAATCTTTTTAAAAGAGATAGTATTTCAGAACTTAAAGGGATTATAGATTTAGATTTAACAGGAGATAAGCTAGAAAATATCATAGGGATCGCGAATTTTAAAAATATTACTTATACAAATGAAAGGGATATTTACCCATTTAAGCAATTTTTGATTTTTTCAAAAGTAGATGAAAACACCAGACAAATTAGAATTGATTCTGAGGATATCATTAAGGGAGAGTTGATAGGAGACTTTAAGTTTGAAGAAATGCTATCTCTAGCTCAAAATGCATTGGGAAGCATCTATTCAAATTATACCCCTTATGAAGTTTCTTTGGATCAGTTTTTAAATTTTGATTTTGTTATTTATAACCAAATAGTTGATTTACTTTTTCCTGAAATTTCAGTAGCTCCCAATACTAAGATTAATGGAAGTATAAAGGCCAATAAAAATCAACTGAAATTAAAAGTTACTTCACCAAAAATAACTGCATATGGAACTACAATAGATTCCCTATTCTTAGATACAGATAACAAAAGAGATTTATATGACTCTTCATTAAGAGCAGCGAGTATAAAAACTCCCCACTACACCTTATCAAAATTATTACTATTTAATAAAACTGTAAATGATACATTATTTTTTAAATCAATATTTAAAGGGGGTGCCTCGGAAAAGGAGAAATTTAATTTAGATTTTTATTACACCATAAATAAAAATAAAAAATCTGTTGTAGGAGTTGAAAAATCAACATTTAATTATATGGAAAATATTTGGGATTTAAATCCTGAAAATAACACGAATAACAAACTTACTTTTGATCTCAAGTCTAATGAATATGTTTTTTCACCTTTCACATTAAAATCTAAAGAACAGGAAATCAATTTTGAAGGAATTTTAAGAGACTCTACCTATAAAGAAATTGATGTTGATTTTACAAATGTGTATTTAAAAAGTTTTTTACCAGAAATTGATAGTTTAAAATTGAGAGGACAATTAGACGGTGTTATAAATATTTCTCAAGTAGACGGTATATATGGGCCAAAAGGAAATTTATCAGTTAAGAATTTTGAAATTAATAACTTTTATCAAGGTGACTTAAAATTAAATATAGAAGGTGAAAGTTCTTATAAAAAATATGGTGTTAATTTTTCTTTAGATAGAGAGCAAGTAAAAAGTATTTCTGCATTAGGTTCTCTAGATTTTACAAATACAAGACCAAAAATTGATGTCGCAGTTAACTTAGAGGAGTTTGAATTAGATGCATTTAGCCCACTAGGGGAAAATGTTTTATCTAAAATAAGAGGAACAGCTTCTGGTAATTTTACTTTGAAAGGTTTTTTAAGAAATCCAGATATGGATGGTAATTTAATACTAGAAAATGCAGGATTACAATTTCCATACTTAAATGCTGATTATGATTTTGAAGGCAATGCAAGTATAGGTTTGAATGGGCAATCTTTTGAGTTTAAAAATATAAATTTAATTGATACCAAGTATCAATCTAAAGGGTTTTTAGAGGGTACAATTACACATCAGAATTTTGATTTATGGTCATTAGATATAGATGTTGACACTCCTAATTTATTAATACTAGATACTCAAAATTCTGATGAAGCATTGTATTATGGTACTGGATTTATTAAGGGGAATGCTAGTATAACTGGTCTCACAAATAACATAACCATCGATGTAAATGCAAAAACAATGCCTAACACTAACTTTGTAATTCCTCTCAAGGACATTGCCGCAATAGATACATATCGATTAATTCATTTTAAATCAGAAAAAACATTAGAGGAATTACAAGAGAAACTTGCTATTGATGCCATTGAAGGGGTTTCATTAAATATTGATTTAGAGGTTACTAAAGACGCAAAAGCACAAATTGTTATTGATGAGGTAAATGGGAGTGAGCTTAGTGGACGTGGATTAGGAGATTTAAAAATTGAAATCAATACTAATGGTAAATTTGCTATGTTTGGAGACTACACGATAGATAATGGAGTTTATAACTTCAAGTATGGAGGCATAATTAATAAACCTTTTGTTATTTCAAAGGGAGGAACGATCTCCTGGAGTGGAAATCCTTATGAAGCGAATTTAAACGTTACTGCTGTATATACAACTAATGCAAATCCAGCAGTTTTACTTGAAAATTTTAATACAAATAGAAAAATACCTGTAGATCTAATTACAAATATTTCAGGAAGCTTATTTAATTCAAAACAAGATTTTGATATTGAAATTCAAAACTCAAACTCAACAATAGCTTCTGAATTAGATTTTGTATTAAATGACAATGACATAAATTCAAAAATGCGTCAGTTTTTAACCTTACTGGCAGCTGGAACTTTTGCAAACCCAAATGGTGGAAATATTAATGGAACTGAGCTATTAACGGGAACTACATCTAATGCTGTTGGTTCAATTCTTTCAGATATTATAAGTAGTAATAAAGTTAGATTAGATCTGGGATATTCCTCAGGAGGAATTCAAAATCCACAAGATGATTTAATTAATGATGATCAATTTGATGTTTCTTTAACAACTCAAATAAGTAAAAATGTTATTGTAAACGGAAAAGTTGGAGTTCCAGTTGGTGCTCAGACTCAATCTAGTGTGGTAGGTGAAGTAAAAGTGGAGGTTTTGCTTAATGATACAGGAAACTTTAGAAGTGTTATTTTTAATAGACAAAATGAAATTCAGTATTCTGCCCAAGAGGAGGGATATACTCAAGGAATAGGATTGTCTTATCAGGTGAACTTTAATTCTTTATCAGATTTATTAAAAAAGATTGGTTTAAAAAAGAAGACCAAAGGAAAGAAAAAAGTAATTCAAAAGAAAGACTCTATAAGTTCCTTCCATCAAAGTCTTTTAAACTTTAAGAAAAATAATTAAAATAATTTCTCTTAATTTAGTAAGCTATTTAGAACTTATAAAACTTATTATTTGTTGTTGTTTTTAGGTTAAATTAATCGAAATCGATTTCGTTTTTTTTTTATTCAAAGTAACTATTAATAAGTATTTTTACACTGAAATTATGAAAAAAATCAACAAGTTGGCTGTCATGACATCTGGGGGAGATTCTCCTGGAATGAATGCTGCAATTCGATCAGTAGTTAGAACTTGTGCATACTATAAAATAGAATGTATAGGGATTTACAGAGGGTATCAAGGTATGATTGAAGGAGATTTCACTTCACTTACAGCACGTAGTGTTAATAACATCATCAACAAAGGAGGTACTATCTTAAAATCTGCTAGATCTGATGAGTTTAGAACTTCTGAAGGAAGAAAAAAAGCACACGAAAATTTAATTAAGCAACATATTGATGGCCTTGTTGTCATCGGAGGTGACGGATCTTTTACTGGAGGCGTTATTTTTAATAAAGAATATAATTTTCCTGTAATAGGAATACCTGGAACTATAGATAATGATATTTTTGGTACTTCACACACCTTAGGGTATGATACAGCATTAAATACTGCAGTTGAAGCTATTGATAAAATTAGAGATACTGCCTCTTCTCATAATAGATTATTTTTTGTAGAAGTTATGGGTAGAGATGCTGGTTTTATTGCTTTAAATGCCGGAGTTGGCGCGGGTGCAGAAGAAATATTAATTCCAGAAGAAAATCTTGGCTTAGATAGATTATTAGAATCCTTAATAAAAAGTAGAAAGTCTGGAAAATCATCGAGTATCGTTGTAGTAGCTGAAGGGGATAAGTCAGGAAAAAATGTTTTTGAATTGGCTAAGTATGTTGAAGATAATATGCCAGAATATGATGTGAGAGTGTCTGTTTTAGGTCATATGCAAAGAGGTGGATCTCCCTCTTGTTTTGATAGAGTTTTAGCATCTAGACTTGGTGTAAAAGCAGTAGAAATTTTAATAGACAACAAAACCAATCTTATGGTTGGTCTTAAAAATAATAAAGTTATAACAACAGATTTAGAAGAAGCAATAACAGGAGGTCATTCTATAAATAATGAACTCCTAAGAGTTTCTGATATCATGTCAACATAATTACAAATAATTAAATAAAAAAAATGATTAAAGTAGGAATTAACGGTTTTGGTAGAATAGGAAGATTAGCATTTAGATCAGCAATCAATAGATCTAATATTCAAATTGTAGGAATTAATGATTTACTAGATGTAGAATATCTTGCATACATGCTAAAATATGATTCTGTTCACGGACAGTTTGATGGAGATGTAGAAGTTAAAGATGGTAAGTTGCTAGTTAATGGTAATTTAATTAGAATTACTGCTGAAAGAGATCCAGCTAATTTAAAATGGGACGAGGTTGGAGCTGAATATGTAATTGAATCTACAGGTTTCTTTTTAACTGAGGAAACAGCTGGTAAACACCTAGAAGCAGGTGCTAAAAAAGTTGTATTGTCTGCTCCATCAAAAGACCACACACCAATGTTTGTTATGGGTGTTAACAATACCGAATTAAAAGCTGATCAGAAAATATTCTCCAATGCATCTTGTACTACAAATTGTTTAGCCCCAATTACAAAAGTATTAAATGATAATTTTGGTATAGTTGAAGGACTAATGACTACTGTTCATGCAGCTACTGCCACTCAAAAAACTGTTGATGGTCCTTCTATGAAAGATTGGCGAGGTGGGCGTTCATCTATACATAACATCATTCCATCTTCTACAGGAGCAGCAAAAGCAGTAGGTAAAGTAATACCTTCAATGAATGGAAAATTAACTGGAATGGCTTTTAGAGTTCCTACCATGGATGTTTCTGTAGTAGACTTGACTGTGAAGCTAGAGAAACCAGCTTCTTATGAAGATATATGTTTAGCCATGAAAGCAGCCTCGGAGAGTGGTCCTATGAAAGGTGTTTTAGGATATACTGAAGACTTGGTGGTTTCTCAAGATTTTGTAGGAGAAACGAGAACCTCTGTATTCGATGCAGGAGCAGGAATTGCTTTAAATGATAATTTTGTAAAAGTAGTTTCTTGGTATGACAATGAAATAGGATATTCAACAAAAATTGTAGATCTAATTGAATATGCAGCTACCTTGTAAAAGCTAGTAAATACTATATATGTTTAAAGGCTGTCTTTCTATTAGACAGTCTTTTTTATTTAACTGCAATCATACTAATTTCTACATTCACATATTTTGGAAGATTAGCAACCTCTACAGTTTCTCTGGCAGGAGCTGTATCCTCATTAAAATATCTACCATAAATAGTGTTAATTTCAGAAAAATTTGACATATCTGAAATGAAAATTGAGGTTTTAATTACATGTTCAAAAGTCATCTCAGCTGCAGCTAAGACAGCTTTCATATTTTCCATTACCAAGGTAGTTTCCTCTTCAATAGTTGTAATGTTTAACTCTCCAGTTTTTGGGTTGATTGCAATTTGCCCAGAGGTGTATAGGGTATTTCCTGATAAGATGGCCTGATTGTATGGACCTATCGGTGCAGGTGCTTTAGAAGTTTTAATTATTTTTTTCATAAAGTAAATTGTTTTAAAATAACACTCTGTCGGGTGGATTATTTTGTTCGTATTTTAAATCATTTAATATGCCGCTCTTAACCCCAATAAAGAAAACATAGGATTGGTTGTTGCCAAAAGGCACCCAATTAAAAGTCATTTTCCAGCTATCTAAATCTCTAGAAAAATTCATTCTAGTAAATGAAAATCCTCCATTTGCGATGTCATATCCTGAAGAAAAACCAACTTTCCATTTTGGTGTTAACTCAAAATCACCACCAAACATTAATGAGTGTGATTGAATTCCAGTATTTCCTCTTCCACTATTGCTATAAGCTGCGGAATAGGCAAAGTTTATATTCCATGGGATGGTTGATTTATATAATTCTGTAATTTCTTCCTCATTATTTTGATCTCCAGAGGGACTTGAAGCAAAGCTATTAGCAGGATTTAAATTTTTACCTAAAACATCAGGTGTGACTTGATTCCCATTTCCTGAATTTTCATTACTACTTCCACTAAGATCTCTGCTTGAAAGCGTATAATTAGCAGTTAAATTAGCTCTAGTTAATCTAAATAATCCCTTTGTAAACTTATTTATTCTTAAGCCAGCTTCATTAACTTGATATGGGTCTAATGTAGCATTTAGATTAAGGGCTAATTTATCTTTTAAAAGTCTTGTTCCAGCAGATGCATTAACAGGAGACCAACGTAAACTGTCTGCAGCAATATTGTAGGATGAGCTGAAATTTAAATTATTTAGAATTGTTATTTTTCTATCTTCTTCATCACTATCAGGATCTTTGGGAGCTAACTTTCCTTCTATAACATTGTTTAATGTTATTCCAATAGAATTACTTAAACCTGTACCTGGTTTTCCATAAATACTAGTTCCATTATCAAAAGGCGAATAGGTTTCAAACTCAGTTTCTTCAATATTAGTGTTAACAGTTTGGTTATATCTTTCTGCAAAATCTGGTCTGTATGAAAAAGATACGGAGGGTCTTATAGTATGTCTGATGGCTTTTAAACGCCCTTTTTTAAAATTAAAGGTTCCATAGATATTTGTAGATAGACTTAAGCTTGAACTATACTCTCTAAAGTTACTAAAGCTACTTATGGTATCTGAAACAACAGTTCCAAAAGATCCATCTGTGTTTTGTATTGAAGGATCATATTCTTTATTAATTTTTTTAAAACTCCATACCTCCCGATAGTTTATACTAGGTGATAAAGTAAAATAATTTAACATAGTAATGTTGGTACTTGCATCTGCTCTATGTTGAACACCTGCATTTGCAGTTTCAAACATTTTAGCGGTAAAGAATTCGTCTTCTGTTGTGTTAATTCTGTATTCTCCTTGCATATTATAGGTTAGTCCAATTTTTTGAAGTGGATTTTTTTTAATCCCACCTTTACCGGCAAATGGATAAATTCTACTCATAGATACTTGAAGAGATGGAAGAGACATAGTAACTGTTCCTGTATTTGTATTTTGAGAATGAGTAGCATTGGCACTCATATTAAATGGAGTACCAGTGAATGTTTTTTGATAAGAAATAGAGGAGTTAAATGTATTTGTTAAAAAATTTGAATTGTTAAATTCATTCAATGATTGTCTAAAATATTGACTACTTCCTAAATTAACAGAGGCACCAAAATTAGAATTTGGATTTGATTTAGGATCTTGTCTATGACTCCATCTTAAGTTAAAATTAGTAGCTTCAGAGTAATCATCAAAACCTCTTGTACTTCTGATTAATTTTTCAAAACTTAAATTGAAACCTCCAGAGAATTTGTAACGAACGTAATATTGAGAACGGGATCTGAACCCCCAACTTCCATTAGAATAAACATCACCCAAAAGCTCAAGATCTACATAGTCATTAACTGCAAAATAATATCCTCCATTTTGTAAACCAATTCCTCTATTAGATGTACTAGTTATTATGGCTGGAAAAATAAATCCTGAAGTTCTATTTTTTCCCATAGGGAAATAAGCAAAAGGAAGAAAAACAGGTGTCGGTACATCAGCAATAACTAGGTTGCTTAAACCAGCTACAATTTTTTTATTTGGAACTACTTTTGCTTTTTTCACGCCTATGTAGTAATCAGGATTATCTTTATCTGAGGTAGTAAATCTAATATTACGCATGTAAATAGTGGAATCGTTTACACGTTTTGCTTTTTCACCTAAAACATACATCCCCGGTTCTTGTCTAGTTTTTATACCATAAATAATAGCTTTTTTTGTCTTGAAGTTGTACAACATTGAATCTTGAACTGATTCCTGACCACCTTGTTTAAATATAGGTTTTTGAATATATCCTGTACTATCTTTTATCCCTTTTGCAAATAAGGTGTTTTTTATGTAATCAATAATAATAATTCCAGCTTTTAGGTCAATATCAGTGTAAACTACATGGGCCTCATTATACAAGGTTACTGTCTTTTCTTTTGCATTTTGTGAGGTATAATCTTTTGCAACATGGGTAATTAAGTCAGTAATAACCTCCTTAGGTTTTATAGTATCTATTTGAATGCTATCTTGTTTTTTTAATAAGAGAGTATCATTATTTATAATTTTTTTTGGTAAGGATACTTCTTCTTTAGACCTATCATTATTAAGCATAGGGATTGGTTTTACCCTTGGCTTTATATCCTGAGATTTTATTTTTGTTAGAGAACAAAATAAAAGTAAAAATAAAAGTATGTAAGTCAGATTTGATTGCAATATTTAATATGCTATTTTTGTATAGGAGTAAAAATATGCTTCAATAACTGAAGCACCAAATTTGAAAAGCCAAAATTAGTTAAATTTTGTACAAAGAACTTATATATAACAGCAAATTTGTTCCCATGAAATATTTGGTATTCTTTTTTGTTTTATATCTTCTCTTTGCAAACCCAATTGAATCTGTTTCTCAAAATGGTAAATTTATTGTTGTATTAGATGCGGGCCATGGAGGTAATGATCCTGGTAATATTGGAAATGGATATAGAGAGAAACATATAGCTTTAAAAGTTGTTAAAGAAATTCAACAAGAGTTACAAAAAATAGAGGGTATAAAAGTTATTTTGACAAGAGATAAGGATGTTTTAATTGATCTTTGGAAAAGAGGTGATATTGCTAATAAAGCGAAGGCAAATTTATTTGTTTCTGTTCATTGTGATTCCCACACGTCTAATGCTTATGGCGCTGGTACTTTTGTACTAGGTTTGCATGCCAATAAAAGAAATTTTGAAGTTGCAAAGCGTGAAAATGCTGTAATTTCTCTTGAGGAAAATTTCAAAGAAAGATATGAAGGCTTTGATCCTAATTCTCAAGAATCTGTATTGGGGTTGACTCTTCTGCAGGAGGAAAATCTTGATAAAAGTTTTTCTTTGGCAGCTGATATTCAACAAAATTTTTCACAGAATTTAAAAAGAAAAAATAGGGGTGTAAAACAAGCAGGTTTTGTAGTTTTACATCAAACCTTTATGCCTAGTGTTTTGATTGAATTAGGATTTCTCACAAATAAAAATGAAGGAAAATTTTTAAATTCTAAAGTAGGTCAGCAGAATATGGCCAAAGAAATAGCAAGATCTATTACAAAATATTACCATCGATTAAAAGCCAATACAGTTGTTGTTAAACCGGAGGAAAATAGTAAAGAATCTTCGATAAAATCTGCTTATACTGAAGGAAATGAAGAGAAATTTAGTGATCAAGTAATTTTTAAAATTCAAATTGCATCTAGTAAAAATAAAATAAAAGTTAAATCCTATAATTTTAAGGGACTAAAAAATATTGAGAGAGTAAAGGTTGGTTCATACTATAAATATTATTATGGAATTACTTCTAATTATAATGAAGTTAAAATAGCTTTAATAAAAGCTAAAAAGAAAGGGTATTCAGATGCCTATATTGCTGCCTTTAAAAATGGTGAAAAAACATCGCTTTCAAAGGTTTTGAAATAACTATTTTTACTGCTAACTAACAGAAAATAATAGTATTATTGTAAATAAAATTTAATAAAATGTCTAAAGAGTTAAAAACAGGTATTGCTGCGGTTCTAATTTTGTGTTTAGGCTATTGGGGTTTTAATTTTCTTAAAGGTCAAAACTTATTAGAACCTGCCTCAAGAGTTTTCTATATAGAATACGATAATATACAAGGACTTAATAAAACAAGTACAGTTAGTATTAATGGTTTGCAAGTTGGAAAAGTGACAGAAATTAATTTTAATTCAGATATCAAAAAAAGAGGGAAATTAGTTGTAAAAATAGCTTTGGATAATGATTTTGAATTTTCAAAAAACAGCATTGCTAAGATTTATTCAACCAGTATTATAGGAGGTGAGTCTTTAGCAATTATTCCAAATTACGACGGGGAGCCAGCAGTTTCAGGAGATTATTTAAAAGGTGAAGTAGAATCAGATATTTTTACTTCTGTTGGTGAGACATTAAATCCATTAAAAACAAAAGTAGAACGAGTAATTATTGGAGCAGATTCACTTTTAATAGCCTTAAATGATGTTTTAGATCTAAAATCTAGAGATAGTTTTAAAAACACTATTCTAGGAGTAGAAACAACTGTGAGTTCGTTAAACGAGACTTTGAGTTCATTCAATACCATGATGGATTCTACGAAGCTAGATATAGATATAGCACTAGAGAACACCAAAAAAATTACTGAAAATTTTGTAAAAGTTTCTGATACTTTAACAAAAGTAAATTTCGGACAGACTGTAAAAACACTTCAAATTACACTTGGAAATATTAACGGACTACTTTCTGGTTTAGAAAAAGGTAAGGGTTCATTAGGTAAATTAACAACAGATGATACCATGTATAATAATTTAACTAAAGCCTCAGAAGAGTTAGCGGCTTTACTAAAAGAAATGAAGTTAAATCCTAAACGATTTGTTCACTTTTCTTTATTTGGTAAAAAAGCGAAACCATATATTGAGGAAGGCACTGAGAATAAAACTTCCAATTAACCAGGAAATTGTATCGCTACTTTTAATATAAAAACTTATTTCTCATATGAATTATTTACCAAATATATCTTTTGCAATTGCACTTATTATTGGGATTGGATTTTTTGTCATGAATGTTCTTAAGCTAGTTAGGAATATTAAACTTGGTAAAGATGTAAATAGATATGATCGTAAAATTGAACGATGGAAAAATATGGCAAGAATTGCTTTAGGTCAGTCTAAAATGGTAAGTAGACCAATTGCTGGATTTCTTCATATTGTAGTTTATGTTGGCTTTATAGTTATTAATATTGAAGTTTTAGAAATTATTATTGATGGGCTTTTTGGAACTCATAGAGTTTTTCAACCTCTTCTAGGGAATTCTATTTATGGTTTTCTGATTGGAACCTTTGAAATTTTAGCCTTCCTAGTTTTAGTGGCAGTTATCTTGTTTTGGTTAAGAAGGAATATTGTTCAGTTGAAGAGATTCATGAGTAAAGAAATGCAAGGTTGGCCAAAAAATGATGGTAACCTTATTCTTTACTTCGAAATAGTATTGATGTCTTTATTTATTTTAATGAATGCAACAGATCATTCATTTCAAGAGGCTGGTTTTGGTAATCCTATCAGTCAATATGTAGCTCCTTGGTTTTCAGAGTATCCACTAGAAACATTATCAACAATTGAGCATACTGCATGGTGGGCTCACATTATTGGGATTCTAATTTTTTTAAATTACCTATATTACTCGAAACATTTACATATTTTACTGGCTTTTCCTAATACTTTTTTTGCCAATCTTCAACCAAAAGGTCAGTTTAATAATTTAGCATCAGTTACCAAAGAAGTTAAAATGATGATGGATCCTGATGCAGATCCTTACGCCATGCCGGAAGAAGGTGTTGAGGAGGAAGTACCTGAAAAATTTGGAGCCAGTGATGTTACGGATTTAAATTGGGTACAATTACTTAACGCTTACACCTGTACAGAATGTGGTAGATGTACCTCCTCTTGTCCTGCAAATATGACAGGTAAGGAATTATCTCCAAGAGCTATTATGATGAAAACCAGAGATCGATTGGAGGAAGTTGGTAAAAATATAGATAGCAATAAAGGTGTTTTTAAAGACGATGGTAAACAATTACTCAATGATTATATTACACCTGAGGAATTGTGGGCATGCACAAGTTGTAATGCTTGCGTAGAAGAATGTCCAATAGACATAGATCCCTTGTCTATTATAATGGATATGAGACGATTCTTAGTTATGGAACAGTCAGCTGCTCCACAAGAATTGAATATGATGATGACTAATATTGAAAACAACGGTGCTCCTTGGCAATACAATCAACAAGACAGATTAAATTGGAAGGACGAATAAAAGCAATAAATATGAATGTACCAACAATGGCAGAAATGCTGTCTCAAGGCAAAATACCGGAGGTGTTATTTTGGGTAGGTGCCGCAGGTAGTTATGATGATAGAGCAAAAAAAATTACAAGAGCTTTTGTGAAGTTATTACATAAAGCAAATGTAGATTTTGCTGTTTTAGGAACTGAAGAAAGTTCAACTGGAGATGCTGCCAAAAGAGCTGGGAATGAATTTCTATTTCAAATGCAAGCCATATCAAATATTGAAATATTAAACTCATATAATGTTAAAACTATAGTTTGCACTGATCCACATTCATTTAATACCTTAAAAAATGAATATCCAGAATTGGGAGGGAACTATCAGGTTTACCATCACACACAATACATAAAAAAATTAGTAGAAGAAGGGAGATTAGAAATTAAAAAATCTTTAAAAGGAAAGCAAGTTACTTATCATGACCCATGTTATTTAGGGAGAGGAAATGGCGTGTATGAATCCCCTAGAGACATTATTAGGAAATTAGGGGTGAATCTAAAGGAAATGAAACAGCACAAAAATAGAGCTTTGTGTTGTGGGGCAGGAGGAGCTCAAATGTTTAAAGATGCAGAGAAAGGTGATAAAGAAATTAATATTTTAAGAACAGAGCAAGCATTGGAAACCAATGCAAAAATAATTGCTACAGGTTGTCCTTATTGTAATACAATGATGACAGATGGAGTGAAATTTCATGAGAAAGAATCTCAAATTATTGTTAAAGATATTGCTGAATTAATTGCTGAGGCCGATAATTTGTAATTTTACTTTTCAGAATCTACATGTATTGATGAGCACTAAAAATTTTATTAAAGCTGCAAGATTTAGAACATTACCATTATCTATTTCTGGTATCATTGTGGGAGGTTTTTTAGCAGTGTCTGCTGGCTTTTTTGATTGGAGTATTTTCATTCTTTCCATACTTACAACAATTGGATTCCAGGTTATTTCTAATTTTGCAAATGATTACGGTGATGGAGTTAAAGGAACAGATACCCTAAGAATAGGAGAGGAAAGAATGGTGAGTTCAGGAAAGATTTCCCCCAAACAAATGAAATCAGCAATTATCTTTACAACTATTTTAACAATTCTCATTGCTATTTTATTAATCTATAAAGCTTTCGGGTCTAATAACTTTGTATATTCTTTATTGTTTTTCTGTTTAGGGATTATCTCAGTCATCGCAGCTTTAAAATACACCATTGGAGCCACTGCCTATGGATACAGCGGTTATGGAGATGTATTTGTATTTGTATTTTTTGGTTTATTAAGTGTACTGGGTAGTTATTTCTTATTTACAAAACAAGTTGATTTAACAATTCTTTTACCTGCATTTTCTATCGGTTTATTGAGTACAGCAGTATTGAACCTCAATAATATGCGAGATCGTAAAAATGATAAAATATCTAATAAAAACACCATAGTTGTTAAAATTGGAGGTAAGGCAGCCAAAAGGTATCACTTTAGCTTACTCATGTTATCGCTTGCCTTTGCCATTATTTTTGTTGTGTTGAAATATACAAATCCAGTTCAATTGATATTTTTATTAGCCTATATTCCTTTGGTTGTGCACAGTATATTTGTTTACAAAAACGAAGATGAATCTAACTTAGATGGTGAATTAAAAAAAGTTGCTTTAAGTACTTTTTTATTCGCAATTCTTTTTGGCCTAGGGCAAGTTTTGTAATTTCACCAACTCAAAAGCTATTTTTATGAAAACAGTAAAAATTATTATAACATTCTTAATTATTCTTACTGTATTTTTTTTAGGGACAGGGCTTATAATTAAAGAGAGTAGTTATACCTCAACAATTACTATAAATCAGCCATTAGAAAAAACGTTTGCAACATTTACAGACCTTTCTACAATTCCAAAGTGGAATCCAGCTTATAATGCTATTGAAGTTGTAGATTTAAAACCAGGAATTACTGGGAGTATATTCGATATTAAAGTAATTCACAACAATCAAACAACTATCATTAGAGAAAAAGTGCTTGCTTATGTAAAGAATGAAAAATACACATTGTATATTGATAAAGATGGTGTTATTGAGAGAGATGATTATACTTTTAGTAGTGATGGAACCCAAACTTTAATTAATTTAAATTCTAGCTACCAAGCTAAAAGTTATCTTTTAAGTTGTGTATTGCCTTTTTTTAAATCAAAATTTAAAAAGATTGATGAGGTTTTCTTAAATAATTTAAAAACGTTTGTTGAAAAATAAATATTTTGATAAAAGCAACCTACCATAAATATATCTTACATTTTAAAGTGCCAAGTGGAACCTCCAGAGGTATTTTAAAAACCAAAGAAACTTGGTTTTTATGTCTTAAAAAAGATGGTAAATCTGGAATAGGGGAGTGTGGTCTTTTTAGAGGTTTAAGCATTGATGATAGACCAGATTATGAAGATAAGCTCAAATGGGTATGTAATAACATAGGAATAGGCCTAGATAGATTATTAGCAAAAACAATTGATTTTCCTAGTATCCAGATTGGAATTGAACAAGCATTTTTATCGCTTCACTCTTCATCTCCTTTCAAATTATTTACTTCTGATTTTACAGAATCTAATAAAGCCATAGCTATCAATGGTCTTATTTGGATGGGTGATCGTCAATTTATGAAAGCTCAAATAAAGGATAGGATATCACAAGGGTTTAATTGTATAAAAATGAAAATTGGAGCTATTGATTTTCAATTAGAAATTGAACTTTTAGCATCAATTAGAAAAGAATTTTCAATTAAAGATATAGAGTTAAGAGTAGATGCAAATGGTGCTTTTCAAAGTTATGAAGCCCTAGAAAAGTTAAAGATACTTTCTTCATATGATATACATTCAATTGAACAACCCATAAAACAAGGTCAATTACAAGAGATGGCCTCACTTTGTGAACAGTCTCCTCTACCAATAGCTTTAGATGAAGAATTAATAGGGGTATTTGGTGTAACAAAAAAGAAAGAATTGCTACAAATAATAAATCCACAATACATTATTTTAAAACCTAGTTTAGTTGGTGGCTTTAAAGGTAGTTTAGAATGGATAGATTTAGCAAATGATTTCGGGATTGAGTGGTGGGTTACCAGTGCTTTAGAAAGTAATGTTGGTTTGAACGCGATAGCACAATGGACTGCTACTTTAAAAAATAGTTTACCTCAAGGCTTGGGAACAGGAAGTTTATTTACTAATAACTTTGAATGCCCTCTAAAAGTTAACAATGGAATGCTTCATTATGAAAAAAATAAAAACTGGAATTTTAATTTAATATGAATTTTTTACAAACAGGTTATAAGGGTAAAAATGAGTCATGGATGTATGTAATCATGTTTTTTATTGTTTTTTTTGGGAGTATGTTAGGTCAAATTCCCATTACAATAAAAGCTTTTTTTGCTTCAGGAAAAGACATGCAAAGATGGGTGGAAAGTGGTCAGAAATCATTTGCCGATTTAGGAATTGATTCAAATTTGTATCTTTTTTTGATACTACTATCATTTATAATTCCATTATTATTTTTTATACCATTAGTAAGAAAAATCCATAAGAAAAAAATTAGATGGTTAGTAACATCAAGAAAAAAAATAGATTGGAGTCGATTCTTTTTTGGTGTTTTGGTGTGGGGAGGGATTACTTTTCTTCTTTTAGGATCAGATATTTTATTTTCCCCAGAGAAATATGTTTGGAATTTTAAACCCATTCCGTTTTTCACACTATGTTTCATTGCTATTGTATTTATACCCTTACAAACAAGTCTAGAGGAATTATTATTTAGAGGTTATTATATGCAAGGCTTAGCTTTGTGGATAAAAAATAAATGGGCACCGTTACTCATTATGTCTGTTGTTTTTGGTTTGTTACATGGGTTAAATCCTGAGATAGAAAAACTAGGATATATCGCTTTGGTATTTTATATCGGAACTGGTTTATTTTTTGGTATAGTTTCACTAATGGATGAAGGAATTGAGCTGGCCATGGGAATGCATGCAGTAAATAATATATTAGCAGCTTTGTTTGTTACAACTGATTGGACTGTTTTTCAAACTGAAGCCTTATATATTGACATTTCTGAGCCTTCACTTGGTGCAGAAATGTTCCTACCAGTATTTGTATTATACCCTGTTGTCTTTTTAATTTTTTCTAAAAAGTATGGATGGTCTAATTGGAAAGATAAAATTTTTGGAAAGCTTGAAAAACCCTCACTTATTGAAATCGAATAGCTTCCATACAAGTTTCCAAATTAATGGAAAAACATTTTCAAATTCTGAGGAACTTATTAAGTGTTCTCAATCAATTTCAAAAGAAATCAATCAATTTTTGAGAGAGTGGTTTTCTTCTGATTCTAATATAGTAGTTAAGACTTCTGGATCTACTGGAACTCCAAAAAATATTTATCTTCGGAAGGATTTTATGATAAATTCTGCTTTAGCTACTGGAAGTTATTTTCGATTAGGTGAGAAAACAAAAGCATTATGTTGCTTACCTATCAAATTTATTGCTGGAAAAATGATGTTGGTTAGAGCGCTAACACTTGGTTGGCATTTAGATGTAATTGAATCTACTTCTAATCCATTACAAGAAATCACAAAAGAATATGACTTTTCTGCAATGGTACCGTTACAACTCAGAAATTCAATTTCAAAAATTGACCAAATAAAAACATTGATTGTTGGTGGAGGAGCGGTTTCTAGAGATTTAAAAAAAACAATTCAGACTATAGATACAAACTGTTATGCTACGTATGGGATGACAGAGACCATTACTCACATTGCTGTCAAGAAATTAAATAAATTTACCCAATCAGAACTAGAATCAGCATCTGTATATAAAACGTTACCTGATGTCACTATTTCAAAAGATAAAAGAAGTTGTCTTATTATACATGCTCCAAAACTTTCTAATGAAACTATCATTACTAATGATGTAGTAGAGGTTGTTTCTAAAACTGAATTTAATTGGAAAGGTCGTTTAGATCATGTTATCAATTCAGGAGGAGTGAAATTACATCCAGAAGAAATTGAACAAAAATTATCACATACAATACATTCACGATTTTTTGTAGCTGGAATTCCAGATGAAATATTAGGTGAAAAATGCATACTAGTTATTGAAGGGGAAAATTATCCAATAACAAAAAAACACTTTTCAAAGTTGTCTAGATTTGAAATTCCTAAAGCAATTTTCTTTATTTCAAAATTTACAGAGACAGAATCTGGTAAAATACAACGTTTTAAAACTCTTAATTTTTTAAAATAGAGTTGTTACACTTCTAGAGAATGGTATACATTTTGAACATCATCATCCTCTTCAAGTTTCTCCAATAATTTCTCAACATCAGCTTGTTGGTCTGGAGATAATTTTGTGGTAGAGGTCGGAATTCTTTCAAAACCAGAAGATATAATTTCTACATTTTCTTTTTCAAAGAAAGATTGAATAGCTCCGAATTGTTCAAATGGAGCATAGATGATGATTCCCTCTTCATCATCAAATACCTCCTCTA
>Ga0228653_1000019_pt1 | contig 54341 bp, 55 predicted proteins | sample 65DmetaG_FD_182745 | JGI IMG/M metagenome (GOLD analysis project Ga0228653, IMG submission 182745) | Seawater microbial communities from Monterey Bay, California, United States - 65D | ecosystem: Environmental > Aquatic > Marine > Coastal | place: USA: California | collected 2016-11-02
AACAAGAAAAAAATTACGTTTTTTTAAATCTTTTTGCAATCACTAATTTCAAACAACTTAATACATATAAATTCCTCGAAACCTATACCCTCAAAACGGGACGCAAAGATACTACTTATTTAAAATAACAAACAAAAAATTAACGATTATTTGGGAAGAAATGGTAACTATTTAACGGTCATGTATTTAAAACAAAAAAAGAATTAATTCTATCGTGTAAAACTTTGTTTTAATTAATTGTGTTCATCTGACTTTTCTGATATCTTTGCAGCTTTATTATAATTTAGATACCCACAATAATGATTAAAGTTACTTTACCTGATGGAAGTGTTAAAGAATTTGAATTAAATTCTACTCCTTTTGATGTTGCAAGAAGTATAAGTGAAGGCTTAGCTAGAAATATTATCTCTGCTAGCTACAATGGATCAACCATAGAAACAACAACACCACTAACATCAGATGGAGCCTTAGTTCTATATACATTTAATGATGATCAAGGTAAAAAAGCATTTTGGCATTCATCTGCTCATGTACTGGCTGAAACAATTTTAGAATTTTACCCAAAAGCTAAATTAACCATAGGACCAGCTATTGAAAATGGGTTTTATTATGATTTAGATTTAGGAGATGACGTAATCTCTGAAAAAGACTTTCAACAAATTGAAAAAAAGTTTTTGGAATTGGCTAGGGGTAAACATGAATTTAAAATGCGTTCCGTTTCAAAAGCAGATGCATTAGCTTTATATGAGGAAGAAGCTAATCCATATAAAGTAGAGTTAATTGAAGGATTGACTGATGGTGATATTACATTTTGTGATCATCATAATTTTACTGATTTGTGTAGGGGTGGTCATATCCCTAATACAGGTATAATTAAAGCAATTAAAATTATGAATGTTGCCGGTGCATACTGGCGAGGTGACGAGAAAAACAATCAATTGACTCGTTTATATGGAATTTCATTCCCAAAACAAAAAATGCTCACTGAGTATTTGGAATTGTTAGAAGAAGCGAAAAAAAGAGATCATAGAAAATTAGGTAAAGAATTAGAATTATTTACCTTTTCTCAAAGAGTTGGAGCTGGATTACCTTTATGGCTTCCAAAAGGAGCGGCTTTGAGAAGTAGATTAGAAGATTTCTTAAAAATAGCTCAAAAGAAAGCTGGTTACGAAATGGTAATGACACCACATATTGGACAAAAGGAATTATATGTAACTTCTGGTCATTATGAAAAATATGGAGAAGATAGTTTTCAGGCTATAAAAACTCCTAGAATGGATGAAGAGTTTTTACTAAAACCTATGAACTGTCCTCACCATTGTGAGGTCTATAATTTTAAACCCTACTCCTACAAAGATCTCCCTAAGCGATTTGCAGAATTTGGAACTGTATATCGATACGAACAGAGTGGAGAACTTCATGGTTTAACTCGTGTTAGAGGGTTTACTCAAGATGATGCACATATATTTTGTACTCCAGAACAGCTTGATGAAGAATTTAAAAATGTTATTGATTTAGTTTTATATGTTTTTGGATCGCTTGGGTTTGAAGATTTTACTGCACAAGTATCTGTTAGAGACAAAAGTAATCCCGACAAATATATTGGAGAACCTAAAACATGGGATATTGCAGAAAATGCAATTATTAGTGCTGCATCAGATAAAGGTTTGAATTATGTTATTGAAGAAGGAGAAGCCGCTTTTTATGGCCCTAAGCTAGACTTTATGGTGAAAGATGCCTTGGGTAGAAGTTGGCAGCTTGGAACTATTCAAGTAGACTATAACCTGCCAGAACGCTTTGATTTGACCTACAAAGGAGCAGATAATCAACTCCACAGACCGGTTATGATTCATAGAGCTCCTTTTGGATCTATGGAACGTTTTATTGCTGTTTTACTAGAGCATACTGGAGGAAACTTCCCTTTGTGGTTGATGCCAGAACAAGTTATCATCCTACCAATCAGTGATAAATACCAAATATATACCGAAAAAGTTTTACATTTGTTGGAAAATTCCGAAATTCGCGCGCTCGTTGATAATAGGAGTGAAAAGACTGGTAGAAAAATTAGAGATGCAGAAGTAAGTAAGATACCCTTCATGCTCATCGTCGGCGAAAAGGAAGAAAAAGAAGGTACAGTTTCAGTTAGAAGGCATGGAGAAGGAGATAAAGGAACTTACAGTATAGAAGATTTTATAGCTCTAATAAAGAAGGAAATCGAAAAAACAGTAGTACCGTTTCATAATTAGTAACAACACCTGTTAAGTCAGGATTAAATTTATAAGTCATAGCAATCAGGAGAAAAAGGTCTAGAGGACCATCAAGAGTAATTAAAGAAGATCAACACAGAATTAACGACAGAATTCGTTATGTCGATGAAGTTAGGTTGGTAGGAGACAATATCAAGGTAGACGTTTATCCCTTAGCTGTTGCTAAAGAGATGGCAAGAGAACTAGAATTAGATTTGGTTGAGATTTCACCGAAAGCTGTTCCTCCAGTGTGTAAGATTATTGATTACCAAAAATTCTTGTATGAGCAAAAGAAACGAGAAAAAGTCATGAAGTCTAAAGCGACTAAAGTGATTATTAAAGAAATTCGTTTTGGACCTCAAACTGATGAACATGACTATGAGTTTAAGAAAAAACATGCGATAAAGTTTTTACAAGATGGAGCTAAATTAAAAGCATTTGTTTTTTTTAAAGGAAGGTCTATCATCTTTAAAGAACAAGGACAAATTCTTTTGTTGAAATTGGCTCAAGAATTAGAGGAATACGGTAAAGTAGAACAATTACCAAAATTAGAGGGTAAACGTATGATTATGTTTATCGCTCCAAAGAAAGTGAAATAATACTGGAAAATTACCAGATAAAGATAATAAGCGAAAATAAAAACGAAGGAGAGATGCCTAAAATGAAAACCAAATCTAGTGCTAAGAAACGATTTAAGTTAACAGGTACTGGAAAAATCAAAAGAAAGCATGCGTTTAAAAGTCACATCTTAACAAAGAAGTCTAAAAAACGTAAGCTTAAATTGACGCATGATACTTTAGTACATAAAGCTGATGCGCCAAACATTAAAAAACAATTAGCTTTAAAATAAGCTTCTTGTTCAGGGAATTTAATTATTAACCATGGAGTTAGGCTCAATTAAGTGTTTATTTTAAACCGCCTACTACAAAAAACAATTTGAATTATGCCAAGATCAGTAAATTCAGTAGCTTCAAGAAAAAGAAGAAAAAAAATCTTGAAGGCAGCAAAAGGTTACTTCGGACGTAGAAAAAACGTTTATACAGTAGCAAAAAATGCGGTAGAAAAAGCAATGTCATATGCTTACAGAGACCGTAAAAACAATAAGAGAAACTTTCGTTCATTATGGGTAATGCGTATTAACGCAGCTGCACGTTTGCATGGAATGTCTTACTCTCAGTTTATGGGTAAAGTAAAAGCTAACAATATAGAGTTAAATCGTAAAGTTTTAGCTGATTTAGCTATGAACAATCCAGAAGCTTTTAAGGCAATTGTTGAAAAAGTAAAATAAATTATTAATTCGCTTATAAAAAAAACCCAAACTTATAGTTTGGGTTTTTTTATTACATTACATGCTATTAAATAAATCTTATGAAGTCTATTTTATTATTTGGTATAACTCTTTTTATGTTAACTCCATCGTTCTCTCAACAAAAGGATACAATATCTACTAAAGGTAAATTTGATTTAATATATAATACGTCAAGCTCATATAAAGAATTTAAAGTTATTAGAAAGAGTAGGTTTACTTCTTTGAGAAATAACGTATCAGATTCTATTGAACAGCTAAATAATGAACTTGAAGTAAAAATTGAAAAAATAAATAAATTAGAACAAGATTTAAACAATATTAATAAAGTTCTTTTAGGAAGTATTGCCGAAAAGACAACTGCTATTCGTATGAGAAATAGCATGTTTTTCTTTGGAATTGAATTGACTAAAAATAGTTATAAAATTATTTCCTGGATGATTTTCATTCTTCTTGTTGGTGTATTGAGTTTCTTTATATATAAGTATAAGAATAGCTATAAAGTCATTTTGAGTGCCAAAGAAAATCTTCAAGAGGCAGAGAAGGAATTAATTACATTTAAGAAAAAATCTATAGAAAGCGATCAAAGACTAAGAAGACAATTACAGGACGAGATCAACAAGCAAAGAGGTGTGTAAATACTATTTATTCTTATATGCTATCACCTAGCTCTTTTAACTTTTCAGTATTCTCAGCCAACATGAGTTCATCAATAATTTTTTGAATATCTCCGTTTACAATATTAGACAAATCATATAATGTTAATCCAATTCGATGGTCTGTTACTCTTCCTTGAGGATAATTGTATGTTCTAATTTTTGCAGAACGATCTCCTGAAGAAACCATTGAGCCTCTTTTGGCAGCATCAGCCTCATTTTTCTTTGCTAATTCCATATCATACAAACGAGAACGGAGCACTTTAAATGCTTTTTCTTTATTTTTATGTTGAGATTTCTGATCTTGACATTGTGCTACTAAACCTGTTGGTATGTGAGTTAAACGAACTGCGGAATACGTCGTATTTACAGACTGCCCTCCTGGCCCTGAAGAGCAGAAAAAATCAATTCTTACCTCTTTTGGGTTAATTTCAACATCAAATTCTTCAGCCTCTGGAAACACCATACATGTTGCTGCTGAAGTATGAACCCTTCCTTGAGTTTCGGTTTGAGGTACGCGTTGAACTCGATGAACACCAGCTTCAAACTTTAAGGTTCCATAAACATCATTTCCAGATACTTCAAACTGAATTTCTTTAAATCCTCCATTAGTTCCCTCACTGAAATCTACTGTGGAAACTTTCCATCCTCTACCTTCACAATATTTTGTGTACATTCTGAACAAATCTCCTGCAAAAATACTTGCTTCATCACCACCTGTTCCTGCTCTTAATTCTACAACAGCATTTTTTGAATCTTCTGGATCTTTTGGAATTAATAAAAACTTAATTTCTTCCTCTAATTCAGGGATTCGATTAGAAGCATCATCCATTTCCATTTTAGCCATTTCAACCATTTCAGCATCAGACCCGTCTGCTATTATTTCTTTAGCTTCTTCAATATTATTTAGTAAAGTTTGATACTCCTCACCTCTTTTAACAACATTTCCAAGATCTTTATACTCTTTACTCAAAAGTGCATAGCGTTTTTGATCCATGATGATTTCTGGTTGAATAATCAAATCAGAAACTTCATCATAACGTTGCTTAATAATTCTAATTTTGTCTAACATTGGGTATCTTTTCGTTGGAAGCTAAATTACACTTTTTATAAGATTAATTGATTTAAAAGTAAAGTTAAATATTAGTATTCAAAAACTCCAAATTCACTAGTAATCGTTAATTTTTTAGCTTCAGAAGCCTCAACCCTACCAACAATTTTTGCATCTACGTTAAAGGATTTAGAAATCTTTATAATGTCTTCTGCTATAGCAGGTGATACATATATTTCCATTCTATGACCACAATTAAATACTTGATACATTTCTTTCCAATCTGTCTTTGATTGCTCCTGAATTAATTTAAATAAGGGTGGTATTGAAAACATATTATCTTTTACAATGTGTAAATTATCAACAAAATGTAAAATCTTTGTTTGAGCACCACCGGAGCAATGAATCATCCCATGAATAGTGTCTGATGTAAACTTTGACAAAATCTCTTTAATTATTGGGGCATAAGTTCTCGTTGGAGACAATACAAGCTTTCCTGCATTGAGTGGAGATTTTTCTACTGGGTCAGTTAATTTTACAGCTCCTGAGTATACCAAATCCTCTGGCACAGCAGCATCAAAACTTTCAGGATATTTTTCAGCTAAATATTTATGAAAAACATCATGTCTAGCAGAAGTAAGCCCATTTGAACCCATACCTCCATTATATTCTGTTTCGTAGGTGGCTTGTCCAAATGATTCTAAACCAACAATTACATCTCCTGCTTTTATATTTGAATTATCAATTACGTCAGTTCGTTTCATTCTTGCTGTAACTGTAGAATCTACAATAATTGTTTTTACCAAATCTCCTACATCAGCAGTTTCCCCACCAGTTGAATAAATGGTTACTCCAAATTGTTTCAAATCTTCTATCAATTCTTCAGTACCATTAATAATAGCCGATAAAACTTCACCAGGAATTTTATTTTTGTTTCTACCAATAGTAGAGGATAACATGATGTTATCTGTAGCACCAACACAAAGCAAATCATCAATATTCATGATTAATGCATCTTGTGCAATTCCTTTCCATACAGATAAATCACCTGTTTCCATCCAATACATATAGGCTAGTGAAGATTTGGTTCCTGCCCCATCTGCATGCATAACCAAGCAATAATCGTTATCGTTTGTTAAATAATCCGGAACTATTTTACAAAATGATTTTGGATACAATCCTTTATCAATGTTTTTAATTGCATTATGAACGTCTTGTTTGGATGCTGAAACACCTCTTTGAGCGTATCTTTTTGAAACTTCTTGACTCATTTTAATAAAACATTTTGCACAAAAGTACGGATTGTTTTCTTTTTCCTTATTAAATCTTAAAAACGAAAACGTTGTAGTAATTTTTTATCAAAAAACTATGTTTTTAAATTCTCAAAATTTAGCGTTTTTTTTAAATAAAAATGATTCTAACACCCTCTTAATTAGCAATTTAATAATTGTGAATAAAGTTTTAAAAAAAAAATCATTTTCACTAATTTTTATATGATTTAAATACTCATTTCGTTTTATATTTGTAACTAATTAACTCACTAAACTACAATATGAGCAAGTCTAAATTAGAGTACATTTGGTTAGACGGTTACTATCCAACTCAAAACATGCGAAGCAAGACTAAAGTTGAAAATGACTTTAGCGGAAAATTAGAAGATTGTCCAATATGGTCTTTTGATGGTTCATCAACAAAACAAGCCTCTGGAGATTCTTCAGATTGTCTATTAAAACCAGTTGCCATTTATCCTGATCCTGCAAGAAGAGATGGATACTTAGTAATGACGGAGGTTTTAAATGCTGATGGAACCCCTCACGAGTCTAATGGTAGAGCTACCATCGAAGATGAAGATAATGACTTTTGGTTCGGTTTTGAACAAGAATACTTTATCATGGATACCAAAACACAATTGCCTCTCGGTTTTCCAATTGGTGGATATCCTGCTCCTCAAGGAATGTACTATTGTTCTGTAGGTGGTAAAAATACTCATGGAAGAGAATTAGTAGAAAGACATGCTGATTTATGTATTGACGCTGGTTTAAATTTTGAAGGAATTAACCAGGAGGTTGCTTCTGGACAGTGGGAGTTTCAATTATTTGCAAAAGGAGCAAAAAAAGCTGGAGATGAAATATGGGTTGCTCGTTATTTATTAGATAGATTAACTGAACAGTATGGGTACTACATTGAGTATCATCCAAAACCATTAGGAAAAGATTTAGACTGGAATGGTTCTGGTATGCATGCAAATTTCTCAAATTCTGTTTTAAGAACTTGTGGTTCTCAAGAAACATACGAGAAAATATGTGAAGCATTTAGACCTGTAGTTAAAGAACACATTGCTGTATATGGGGAGTTTAATGATCAACGTTTAACAGGAGATCATGAAACTGCTGCGATAACCGATTTTTCATATGGAGTATCCGATAGAGGTGCATCAATTAGAATTCCAATTATAACAGTTGAAAAAGGCTGGAAAGGTTGGCTAGAAGACAGAAGACCAGCATCTAATGGAGATCCATACAAAATTGCTGGAAGAATTATTAAGACCGTAAAATCTGCTGATATTAAATAATTAGCATATAATTTATAAATGACCGCAAAATTAATTTTTTGCGGTTTTTTTATGCAATAGTTTGATATAAAAAAACAATGTACAGCAATAGAAGTATAATACCACTTTTTCTTTTTAGCTCCATTTTTTTTGGCAACAATACTAAAATTGGCAGTATCATAGATACCAACAACATCCAGTAAATATCGTTAGTATATATTACATGATCAATAGCAGCTATTGGAGTAATTAACGAAGTAATTCCTAAAACAGCAAGAATATTAAATATATTAGAACCTACTAGATTACCTAAAGAAATTGCTTTTTCTTTTTTTAGAACTGCTATAATTGACGCAGCTAATTCAGGAATACTAGTTCCAACTGATACAACAGTAACCCCTATAAGCCTCTCACCTACACCAAGGGTAATTGCTAAATCAGTAGCTCCTGTAATTAACATTTCTGAGCCTCCCCACAAACCAATACTCCCTAATACAAAAAGTGTAAACGTTTTGTAAGTAGGTAATAAATCTTCATCTTCTGGTAGGTCTTCTATAATATCTTGATTTTGAAACCGAAAAAGATATACCAAGAAAAATATTAAAAAAAGGACAAAAATAAGACCTTCAAAATCAGATATTAAATAATCATTTCGAAGGAAGAAAAATAATAATAGAGATGCGGCCATCATTACAGGCCAATTGGTTGTAAAAAAACTTTTTTGAACATCCATTTCAGCTATTAATAATGTAATACCGAGTACAAAAGCTAAATTAGCAATGTTGGAACCTATAACATTACCAAGTGCTAAATCAGGATAACCATTTAAAGCAGAATTAATACTAACGATAAGTTCAGGAGCAGAAGTTGCAAAAGAAACTACTGTCATCCCAATTATAATTTTTGGAATTTTTAAGCCTAAAGAAATAGACACCGCAGATTTTAACAGCCAATTTCCTCCTAAAATTAATAAAATAAAGCCTATTAGTATTAAAAAAAAACTCATGTTTTATTTTTTGAACGAAGATACATTTTTATACGAATCTTATATCCAAAAAGATGGATTTGATCTAAAAATAGGTTTTAAGAGATGTTATTTTTAAAAATTGATCTAAAAAGCCTTTATTTTATTATATAATATAACACAAAATAGCATATTATATTATAATTGAAAACATTTTCGTAGTAAATTACATTACATTTATAAATTAAATTACACTATTTGTTAATAAATGTAAAATTAATTACATCTTTTCTACTGTTTTTACTTGTAAGATATGATTTCAATAGTATATATTGATTAAACAATTCTAGAATTATCAATTATTTAATCTTAAAAAACAAAAAACATGACCATATTTGTCTTAAAAGTTATTAAACTATCACTCATTATTTTATCGGTTTTAATATTCTAGAATTCAATTCATATGAAGCTACAACTGTTGGATTTTTATTATATAATATCAAAAACAAAACAACTTTTAATACAGCTTTTTAAGAAGAAAACAATATGATAATAACACTATTATTTTTCGCTATATTTGAAAAAGAACTTACTTTAAATGAAAAGAAAAATTTTCAAACTGTTAGCAAAGCTTAATAAAGCTATTCTTCCTTCTTTCACAAAAAAAAGATTGGATCTTGCTAAGGCATCAAAAATTCAGCTAATTATTGTTGGATGGAGAACTTATGTCACTCTTAATTCTTTAGATTAAAATTTACAATTATGAAAACAGAATACTTAAAAATATACACAAGTTCATTTATAATTATTAATAGTATAAGAAACCTATTAGAAGAAAACAACATTATCTCCTTGGTTAAAAATCATCCAGAATCTGCAAGATTAGCTGGTTTTGGTTCATCAATGGATTCTGTAGAATTATATATACTTACAAAAGATTTAGAAAGATCTCAACCTATTATTAATGCTTTTAAAAAAGAAATAAATTCATAAAAAAGACAGAATAGGCTTTCTAAATAAGAAAAACACTACTATATTTGCACCCGAATTTGGCCATGTGGCGCAACTGAATAGCGCACTTGATTACGGCTCAAGAGGTTACAGGTTTGAATCCTGTCATGGTCACGAATAAATAGTACAATTAAAAAAACGCCAAGCTTGCTTGAGCGTTTTTTTTGTTTGTACTATTTTCAAAGCGGAGCTTTATCAGGTTCAGAAATAATCCTTTAATAAAAATTAGGAAATCAAATAAGATCAAAATTTGATTATCACTTTTAGTACTAATGTCCATAATTTACTTATTTATTAAAATCTCTATAGATTTTCTAGTTCGTTGAGTATTTATTAATTTAGTTGGTGTAACTATTTGTCACTCATATAAACCCGTCAGTAAAAAACGATACCCCTATGAAATACAAGGCAATAATTTTTAGTCTAGGCTTATTTTTTTTATTTAGTTGTAAAAATACTCAAGATAAAAAGTCAGAAAGTAATAATAAGCCATCATTAAGCCTGGAGGAAGTAAAAAAGATTTCTAAAGAAACATATATAGCTTTATTCCCTTTAGTTTACAACTACGGAACTATGTACAATCAGGCAATTAATAGCCAAGCACCTGAGTATATTGGAGGGTTTGGAGTTTACAAACATTATGGTTTATCTACTCCAGAAAACAAGGATATCCCAACACCAAATAATAACACCCCCTATTCTTGGGCTTGGTTGGATGTGCGTGATGAACCTTGGGTATTGACAATGCCGCCCTCAGATGGAAACCGATATTATGTTTGTCAATGGGATGATCTATGGGGCTATGTGATTGATGCACCAGGCTCGGTTATAGATGGACAAAGCGGAGGTAATTACCTACTAACTACCAAGAAATTTAAAGGACAGATTCCTAAAGGTATAAAACGTGTTATTTATTCAGAATCTGAGTTTATTGGCACATTAACTAGAACTGGAATAAACGGCGAAGATGATTTAGAAGCAATGCAATCTATACAAAACGGATATGTCTTACAGTCTTTGAGTTCCTTCAATGGATTAGAGTCGAAAACTACATCAGAAGACATCAATTGGATTAACTATGATGCGGCTGATTTAAAAAATATACATTTTTTTAAGTACGCCAATTTTATACTTAACTACACCATACCCAATATAAATGACCAAACCATGCTTGAAAATGCAAAAAAAATTGGTGTTGAGGCTGGAAAAGACTGGAAACCTGAAAAAATGGAAAGTTCATTTGTAAAAGCTATTAATACCGGAATAGAAGAAGCACTAAAGGAAATAGATCAGCAAGTAAAAGTTACCTCTGACGGCAATAAATTATTTAATACGAGAGAAGTTATAGGTGAAGACTATTTAAATAGAACTGTGGGTGTGGTAGTTGGTCAATTTGGGAACTACCCCTCACAAGCAATGTACCCTGGCTTTCAAAAAGATAGTAATGGAAATTTACTTGATGGAAGTAAAAACAATTATTCAATAACTTTTCCAGCAGGTGAATTACCAGAATCTGACTATTTCTGGTCTTTTACTATGTACGATCTGCCTAATCGATTTTTAATTGAAAATAAAATTAAAAGGTATAGTATTGGCAGTCAGACATTATCATTAAAAAAAGGAGAAGATGGATCAGTAACCATTTACTTTCAAAGAGATTCTCCAGGTGGAGACAAAGAGGGCAATTGGCTTCCCACTCCTAATGGTCCTTTCTATACTGTTTTACGCATTTATGGCCCTAGAGAAGTTATGTTAAATGGCACCTATAAATTTCCTAAAATTATTGGCGATAAAAAAAATTAAAAAGGAATATGTTAATCAACTGATTGACTGTACAATTCCTCAAATTCAAATTTTGAAACGGGCTTTGACCTAATTCTAGCAATTGAATCGCAATATATTTCTAGAAATGCAGAAGAATATTGAGACATACTTTTATTAGAATAGTTAGATATTAAATTTGCTTTATAATGATTTTTAGACACCGAATCTAACACTTCATTAATTAAAAAAGCATCAACATTAACTTCTAAACCTGCATTTTTAAAAACCTTTTGAACATCATCTTCAAATTTTTTTAAAACAATTGATTTTAATAATTGATTATTATCATCTAAAAACTCGCAGCTGTTATTTTGATTACAATTGAAAAAAAATAGAGATAAGATTAAAACTATTTGTGAGTTGATTTTTAAATTTTGAAACATCATAATACGTAAGTTTGAAATAAAACTGATGAAATTACTATCCTAAATAACTTCTTAAGGCTACTCTATGTTCGGGGTTGCTCTTATCATAGTTAGTAACAAGGAGCTCTAAAATTTCTGGAGGTTTATTCCCAATATCTATTTTTTTTGAATATTTAGACACATATAAATTAAAAACACCTTGCTCTTTTTCAAATATTAGAAAATGCTGTGCATTTAATTCTGTAAAAGAAATCTGATTTCCGTTGAAAGTTTTTGAATTGTCTTTTATGAATGGAGAAAAATCGAAGTATTTAAAAATATTTTCCATATTAAACTAATTCAGCAGACAACCCAAGGCTTAGCAATTTGGAACAACGAGGTTCTAACTCTTTAAGCTCACCTGTTTTTACAGTACATTTTCCTTTAAAATGAACCAACCAAGTACATTGTTCTGCTTGCTCTTCTGTATGTTCACATACATTAATTAAAGAATTAATTACAAAATCAAATGTATTTACCTCATCGTTATGTAATACGATGTGATGTTGATTTACTTCCTTTTCTAAAACAACTGCTTCTTCTTTAATTTCTTCTTTTGTACTCATCTCTACAAATTTATGAAAAAATTTTTATGGTTTCATAAACTTAAGCGCAACCCAGTTATTCTTTTGTAACAAATTTTCAAAAGATAGGCCATGCTTAGTTACTTCGTTTTCTATAATAATAACATCTTCTTTATAAAATCCACTAAGTAATAAAATTCCATTTTTATTCAAACATTCTGTATACGTTTTCATATCAGAAATTAAAATATTTCTATTGATGTTAGCAATGATAATATCATATTTTTTTTGCTTTAATAAAGAGGAATCCCCCTCTAATACTGTGATGTGATTACATCCATTTCTTTGAATGTTCTCTAGAGAGTTTTGATAGCACCAGTTATCAATATCTATTGCATCTATAGGCTGAGCTCCTTTTTTTTCGGCAAAAATGGCCAATATTCCAGTACCACAACCCATATCTAACACTTTTTTGTTTTCTAAATCTAGTGCTAATAAATGTTGAATCATCATGTGAGTTGTTTCATGGTGACCAGTACCAAAACTCATTTTTGGTTCTATCACTATATCGAACTTCAAAGAAGGATTTTTATGAAAAGGAGCACGAATACTAACTAGATTATCTACTTGAATAGGATTAAAATTTTTCTCCCATTCTTTATTCCAATTGGTTTGAATAACTTCAAAGTAAGAAAAACTAATTTTAAATTCATTAGACCCTAAAACATAAAGATTATCTAAAATATTTGGGTTCCATTCTATTTTTTGAATGTAGGCAGTTACTCCATTATCATGTTCAACAAAACTTTCAAAACCAACATCACCAAGTTCAGCTATTAATATTTCAGTTGCAGGATCTCTAGGTGATAGGGAAAATTCGTAAGCTATGTAAATGGAATCCATTAAACTAAAAAAGTATTAAAAAGCAGTAATAATACCTGTAAAGTCAGATGCTTTTAAAGATGCACCCCCAATTAATCCACCATCTACATCTTCTTTAGAGAAAATTTCTTTGGCATTCGTTGGTTTTACACTTCCACCATATAATATAGAAACATTTTTAGCTACAGATGTACCATAAGTATTAACTAATAAGCCTCTAATGAAAGCATGCATTTCTTGTGCTTGTTCTGGACTTGCAGTTTCTCCTGTTCCAATTGCCCAAACTGGTTCATATGCTAATATGATATGTTCCCATGAGGATGCACTTAAAGAAAGTACCGCATTTTTTAATTGACTTTCTACAACATTAAAATGATTCCCTGATTTACGATCTTGTAACGATTCACCAAAACAAAAAATCACTTCCAAATTATTTTCAAGTGCAGATGCTACTTTCTCAGTTAAGATTTTATCATCTTCTCCAAAATATGTTCTTCTTTCTGAATGACCTAAAATTACAGTATTAACACCCACGTCTTTCAACATATCAGCTGAAATTTCACCGGTGAAAGCTCCACTTTTAGCTTGATGCATATTCTGAGCTGAAACTTCAATTATAGAATCTTGGGTTAATGCTACGGCAGAGGTAAGGTTAATAGAAGTAGGTGAAATTAATACTCTACAATTAACAGAAACCTCCTCTAATGCTTTATTTAAATCATTAATTAATGCGGTTGTTTGAGTTGCGTCATTATTCATTTTCCAATTTCCAGCAACAATATTATTTCTCATGTTTTTATATTTTTAAAAACGGCTAAATTACTCAATTTTAAGGGCTTTAAGAATGTTTTTATCTGTAATTTTTGTTGCCTTAAACAATGTGATTTCTCCAAATTCATTAATAACCAGATATCTTGGAATCCACCATAGGCCTAAAAACTTTCCAAGTGCTCCTTTTTTACCTGTTACCATATAATAATGGTCTCCCTTAATCTTTAAACGATCTATCGCTTTTAGCCATCGCTCTTTACTTTTATCAAGGGATAGAAAAACAAAATGAACATCTGGATTTTTATTTTGTAATTTCTTCAGTTCAGATAAGGTTACTATGCAATCTTTACACCAAGAAGCCCATATATCAATAAGAATTTTACCTCCTTTATGCTTACTTAAAATAGTATTTAATGTGAGTTCTTGCTGATTAATACTTATAAATTTATCCTGTAATGCTTCATTTGAAAACTGAGTTGGTCTTTGACAACCAATTGTGGCTAGTAACAATGATAAAAATATTTTTTTTATCATTTTATTGCAATCTAATTCTAGGATCTAACCAACTATACAAGATGTCTACAACTATATTTATAATGATAAATAATGTAGCTATTACTAAAACACTTCCCATAATTATTGGTAAATCCAGAGTGTTTAATGCATTTACAATTTCTTTTCCAAGACCATTCCAATTAAAAATATATTCAACAAATACAGCTCCAGCCAACATGGAAGCAAACCATCCTGAAACAGCAGTTATTACTGGATTCAATGCGTTTTTTAAAGCGTGATTTTTAATAATCTGATACTTTGTTAACCCTTTAGCTTTTGCTGTTCTTATGTAATCTTGACTTAAAACTTCAAGTAAAGAATTCCGCATTAATTGAATAATAACAGCCAATGGACGAATTCCTAGAACTAGGGCTGGAAGTATTAAATTTTTCCACTGTATAGTTATTTGTTCACCAAAGTCATCAACAACGTATAAACTGCCAGTCATTTCTAAACTCGTATAGTTGTGAAGAAGAAAACCAAATATCCAGGCAAACAAAATTGCAGAAAAAAATGAGGGAATACTCATTCCAAAAGTACTAACCACAGCAATTACTCTATCAAACCAGCTATCTTTATATAGTGCAGATAGAATGCCAAAAAATAATCCAATACCAATTGCTATAGAAATTGCAACTAGTGCTAAAATAGCAGTATTAGGAAGCGTTTCAGATATAATATCTGAAACCTTTTTCCCGTTTTTTTGAAAAGACTCTCTTAAATAAGGAAATTTTAAAACTAGGGTATAACTAGCTATGGTGAAAATTGTTTTGTAAGAGTATTTACCATTACTCAAAAAAGTATAATCATCTATTTTATTTGAATGAATTGATAGTGGAGATAAATCATTTAAATAATAAATATATTGAGTGGTTAAAGATTGATCAAATCCATATTTTTTTCTAATATTTTGAAGCTGATCAGAATCTTCCCTCTGATCTAGCATCATTCTTGCTGGATCTCCAGGTAAAACATTAAAAAGCAAGAAAATGACAGTAACCACTCCAAAAAGTGTTAAAACCCCATAAAAAAACTTATTAAGTATAAACTGTATCATATAGAATGACTCTTAAACAAAGATAACAGAAAGTCTTAAAAATATGTACCTTTGTATAACTTTTAAAAAGACAGATGACTACAGCAGAGATTGTAACTCAGATTCAAAAAAAGAAATCATTTCTATGCATTGGTTTAGATGTAGATCTAAATAAAATTCCTTCTTTTCTTTTAGAAAAAGAGGACCCTATTTTTGAGTTTAATAAAGCCATTATTGATGCTACTCATCATTTATGTGTTGCCTATAAACCCAATACGGCTTTTTATGAAGCCTATGGGATTAAAGGCTGGAAGTCTTTAGAAAAAACTATTAAGTACATTAATCAAAATCATCCAGATATCTTTACAATAGCTGATGCAAAACGTGGAGATATTGGTAATACTTCAAGTATGTATGCAAAGGCATTCTTTGAGGATTTATCTTTTGACAGTGTTACAGTGGCTCCATACATGGGAAAAGATTCTGTAGAACCTTTTTTAGCTTTTAAAAATAAACATACCATTCTATTAGCGCTTACCTCTAACACTGGCGCCTTTGATTTTCAAACCAAAAGAATAGAGGGAAGAGAAGTTTATAAACAAGTTTTAGAGACTTCTAAAACATGGGAAAATACCGAAAATTTAATGTATGTAGTTGGGGCTACAAAAGCCTCTTATTTAGCAGAAATTAGAAGAATTATTCCCAATTCATTTTTATTAGTACCAGGTGTTGGTGCACAAGGAGGAAACTTACAAGAAGTTTGTAAATACGGAATGAATCATCAAGTGGGGTTATTAATTAACTCTTCTCGTGGAATACTTTATGCTTCTAAGGAAGAAGACTTTGCTTTAGCAGCATCAAAAAAAGCTACGGAACTACAAACTCAAATGGCTGAAATTTTAAGTTAATTCAAACTTAAAATTTTTTTTCTAAATTTATTTTTTGATGATTTCTTTGGTGTACACACCAAATTTAGACTCAAACCTCAAAAAATAAATTCCAGATTTGAAATTAGATATATCAAATTGAGAATTAGTTTCAGAAAGTGTGTAAGCAGCTAATTTTCTACCTAATGTGGAATAAATATTTAGTTTTGTTCCTATTAAATTTCCTGGAACTTCAACACTTATATTATTGTCTGAAGGATTTGGATAAATAGCCATCTGTTCTAAGCTAGGGTTTTGTGAAGATAAAGAACTTTCCTCATAAACTCTCACATAATCAATTTCCATAATTGATTCACTAAAGTTACTAGGGATACTACCCCCTAAATTTCCTCCCATAGCAATATTCAGCAATAAATAATGAAGATTATCATAAGGAATCTCTTGAGTATTTTCTCTCTCAAAAAAGACAACATCATCCAATAAAATTTGAATAATATTTTCTGTCCAGATCAGAGAATAAACATGGTATTCACCACTAGAATCATTAATATATGTTGTACCTCCCTCATTTTGATAACTGTTGGTGTTTGAATTAGAATAATGAAGATGACCAATAAGATTGGTTTTGTCCCATCCATTCTGCTCCATAATATCAATTTCTCCACAAACAGGCCAACCAACGCTTCCATAAGTAGTACCAAAATAATTTCCAATTTCATTTATATTAGCTCCTAAAGTCCAAATAGCAGGCCAAGTACCAGCCTCTGCAGGTAATTTAGCCCTAACGTCTACTCTACCATATTGAAATGCAAACTTTGAATTTAATCTGGCTGAAGTGTAAAGTTTTGTTGTGTTATTGTAAGTATAATTCTCTCTAATGGCTTTAATCTTTAAGGAACCATTATTAACATATGAATTTGATATTCGATCTGTGTAGTGCTGTAGTTCTCCATTGGCCCAGTCTGAGCCATTTATTATTGGGATAACCTGATGATGCCATTTATTTGGATCTACAGATCCAGTATAATTGAATTCATCTGACCAAACTAAGTCATTAAAAACAGGGTCATCACCACCCCCTTCTGATTCTTCAAAAATAAAATCATCAACAAAAGCTTCAACATGATCATAATTATTTTCTCCATTTACTTGAATTAAGACTCTATTAAAATCCGTCCTAGTAACTGGTGGTGGTGAAGAGGGGTCTAAATTGATATAATTATCGTTTTCAAAATCAAAAGTAACTTCTTGCCATTGATCTAATGCAATATATTTAATGATTTCACTTTGAGTAGACCAGGGTTGCGGGAGAGTGCCATTTTGAAGTTTAACAGAAACTTTATTGGCTTGATTACCTGTAAGGCCAGATGAGGGTACGTAAATTTTAAAAGTAAATGAGTTTTTTGTAGTTAAGTCTAAATTCTGATTCGTATCAAAACGAACATTTGCATACTGCCCCCCTATATCGTCATATTTTAAAACCTTACTGGAAGTGTTAATCCCCTCGGCATAGGGGTTTGCGAAAGAACTATTAAGGTTACAGTCATCACCCACCCATTCATCGATTGTACCATTACCCTCAAAATCATCTTCAATATTTTGTGAAAATAAAGATAAACTGAAAAAACAAACTAATAATAATGATATCTGTCGCATACTTATTTTTTTCAAAAATAGGATACCTATTTGGATTCCCATAAAAAACTACCCATACAAATACCAAACAATAAAGATTAATCGAAAGAATCTGTATTTTTGTTGTAACCATAAGGACAATGCTTGCAACCACTTTTACAACAATATCCTCTTTTTAAGTGATAAGTCTCTGTAAAAATTTTATATCCTTTTTCGTTAAGGTAAAAGTCTTCTTGTTTGAATTCATTATCTTTTTTAAACATAACACAAAAATAGATTAAAAAAGATGATGAAAGCGATTTTGAAAATATTCGAAAAGAGATAAGATGAACGAAATACAGATGTAAACACTATATCTATTTGTTCAAACCCGGTGGATAGGTTGAAATAATTTTAGCGACAAATTCTTTAATTCGCTCCTCTTTTTTGTCAATTGTACTCATCTTCATTGCACCTGAACCAATACCTTGCCAAATGAGTTCATTTTTATTTTTATCTATAAAGTCAATGAATAAAGTTCCTTCAGTATACTGATTAATATTAACATTGGAACTCCCAAAAAACCAAGGATTATATCCCCAACCAAAACCAAATCCAAAATTATTATCAGTTACATTAACCTGCTCTCTAGATTTTGTAAAAATACTAACCAGTAGGTTAGGATTTTCTGACTTGGTAAAACCTTTTTTAATTAATTCATTTTCAATAGCACGCATGATTCTCTTTTTATCAAGATCAGAAACAGATGCTTTATCTATTCCTTTCTTATAAAAAGCAAAAGTGTTGTATGTTGAAAAATCTACATTAGTATCATAATCAGAAACAACTTTTATTGTAGAACAAGAAGTTAATATTATTACACACAATGAAAAAAACAATATTTTAAATATTTTCATAGTTGTTAATTTTTTAAAGATTATTAAATAAAGATAAATCTACTTTATTAGGAATAGTAATTTTTAATTTTTTTTCATTTTTCATTGCTCGTTTTATTGCAAAAGTAGCTTCTTCATTTCTAGCCCAGTTTCTTCTTGCTATTCCATTATTTACATCCCAAAAAAGCATAGATTTTATCCTCTTAGATGCTTCCTTAGTACCATCAATAAGCATGCCAAATCCACCATTAATCACCTCACCCCATCCAACACCACCTCCATTGTGAATGGATACCCAAGTAGCTCCTCTGAAACTATCACCAATAACATTTTGAATCGCCATATCTGCAGTAAATCTAGATCCATCATAAATATTTGAGGTTTCTCTGTAAGGAGAATCTGTTCCAGAAACATCATGATGATCTCTTCCCAAAACAACAGCACCTATTTTACCTTTTTTTATAGCCTTGTTAAATGCTTGGGCTATTTTAACTCTTCCTTCTGCGTCTGCATATAAAATTCTTGCCTGAGAACCAACTACTAATTCATTCTCTTGAGCTCCTTTAATCCATTGAATATTATCTGCCATTTGTTGTTGAATCTCTGGAGGAGAATTTTTCTTGATTTCCTCTAATACTTCACAAGCTATGAGATCTGTTTTTTCTAAATCTTTTGGATTTCCGGAAGCACAAACCCACCTAAAAGGACCAAAACCGTAATCAAAACACATTGGACCCATTATATCTTGAACATAACTTTGGTACTTAAAATCAATACCATTTTCTGCCATAACATCAGCCCCTGCTCTACTAGCTTCTAATAAAAATGCATTTCCATAATCAAAGAAATAAGTTCCATTAGCAGTATGTTTATTAATTGCCTTCGCGTGTCTTCTAATGGTCTCTTTTACTTTTTCCTTGAACAATTCTGGGTTTTCAGCCATCATTATATTGGCGTCCTCAAAAGAGATATCACAAGGATAATACCCTCCTGCCCAAGGATTATGTAAAGAGGTTTGGTCTGAGCCTAAATCAATATGAATATCTTCAGCATGAAACTTCTCCCAGACCTCAACTATATTCCCAAGATAAGCTAGAGATACTGTTTCTTTATTTTCTTTTGCTAATCTGACTCTAGCTACCAACTTATCTAAATCGACCAATTTTTCATCAATCCACCCTTGATCTAGTCTAACTTGTGTGATTTTAGGATTAACCTCTGCACAAACAGTGATACATCCAGCTATATTTCCTGCTTTGGGCTGTGCTCCACTCATTCCCCCCAAACCTGCCGTTACAAATAAATTTCCTTTAGGAGATTTTCCTATTTTTCTAAAGGCATTTAATACAGTAATTGTAGTTCCATGAACTATACCTTGAGGTCCTATATACATGTAACTCCCAGCTGTCATTTGCCCATATTGGCTAACACCTAAAGCATTCATTTTTTCTAAATCGTCTGGTTGAGAATAATTAGGTATAGTCATTCCATTAGTAACCACAACTCTAGGTGCATTTTTACCTGAAGGGAACAACCCCATAGGATGTCCTGAATACATAGCCAGTGTTTGCTTAGAGGTCATCTCAGACAGGTATTTCATCGTCAATAAATACTGAGCCCAATTTTGAAAAACAGCTCCATTACCTCCATAAGTTATTAATTCATGAGGGTGTTGAGCTACAGCATAATCTAAATTATTCTGAATCATTAACATAATAGCTTTGGCTTGATCACACTTCCCAGGATATTCAGAAATTGATCTTGCATACATTCTGTAAGTTGGACGAAACCGATACATATAAATACGACCATATGTTTCAAGTTCTTCAGCAAACTCAGGCAACAAAACTGAATGATGTTTGGCATCAAAATAACGTAATGCATTTCTTAATGCCAACACTTTTTCGTCTTTAGATAAAATATCTTTTCTTTTCGGAGCATGATTAATAGAAGATTCATAGTCCCTTTTGTCTGGTAATACATCTGGTATTCCTTGTTGTATTAACTCTTTAAATGTCATTTGTACCTAAAAGATTAAAAAATAATTACTCATACAAATATAATTGATTTTTAAAACGATTAATTTTTATACTGTTAAAAAAAACATCTTTTTTTTGAAAAATTCGTAAATTGCATTTCTAAATTCATATTATTTTTACGAATAATACCATAATTAAATACATATTTACAATAAATAATAATTATTCTATAAAAAGTATTTAGTTGAATATTAACTATCCTTGAATAAAATGGAAAATATCACCCCGTACAAACCAATCAATAAAGTTAGAATTGTAACTGCAGCTTCTTTATTTGATGGTCATGATGCATCAATTAATATTATGCGTAGAATTATTCAATCTACTGGAGTTGAAGTCATTCATTTGGGGCATGATAGAAGTGTTGAGGAGGTTGTGAATTGTGCCATTCAAGAAGATGTAAATGCCATTGCAATGACCTCCTACCAAGGTGGCCATAATGAATATTTTAAATATATGTTTGACTTGCTGAAAGAAAAAAATGCAAGTCATATAAAAATTTTTGGTGGTGGGGGTGGTGTTATTCTTCCTCAGGAAATTAAGGATTTAATGGACTATGGAATTACTCGAATATATTCACCAGATGATGGCAGAGAAATGGGACTTCAGGGTATGATTAATGATTTGGTAAAACAATCAGATTTTCCCATTGGTAAAGTTCTAACTAATGAAATTAACCGTCTGAAAAATCAAGATGCTGGAAGTATTGCTAGAATTATCTCATCTGCTGAAAATTTTCCTGGAATTTCAAAAAAAACTTTATCAGAAATCCATAAAAAAAGTAAAAAATCTAAAACACCTGTTTTAGGAATTACAGGAACTGGTGGTTCTGGAAAATCTAGTTTAGTTGATGAATTGGTTCGCAGATTTTTAATTGATTTTCCAAATAAAACTATTGGACTTATTTCTGTAGACCCATCAAAACGAAAAACTGGTGGTGCCTTGTTGGGTGATCGAATTAGGATGAATGCTATTCATAACAATCGAGTGTATATGAGATCTTTAGCAACTCGTCAGTCTAATTTAGCTTTATCTAAACATGTAAATGAAGCTATAGAGGTTTTAAAAGCTTCAAAATTTGATTTAATCATTCTAGAGACGTCAGGAATTGGGCAATCAGATACAGAAATCATTGAACATTCAGATACCTCTCTTTATGTAATGACTCCAGAATTTGGAGCAGCTACTCAGCTAGAAAAAATAGATATGTTGGACTTTGCTGATCTAGTTGCCATTAATAAATTTGACAAACGTGGCGCTCTAGATGCTGTTCGTGATGTAAAAAAACAATATATGCGTAACAATAACTTATGGCATATAGACATAAAAGACATGCCTGTTTTTGGAACCATAGCCTCACAATTTAACGATCCCGGAATGAATTCGCTCTACAAAGCTATCATGAAGAAGCTTGTAGAAAAAACTGGGATAGATTTAAATTCTTCCATAGAAATCATCCAGGAAATGTCGGAAAAGATTTTTATCATTCCACCAGCACGAATTCGTTATTTATCTGAAATAGCAGAAAATATTAGAGCTTATGATAAAAAGGAACGAAGTCAAGTAGAAGTTGCTCAAAAATTATTTGGAATTTATAAAACAATAGATTCTATACTTAGTACAAAATCGTTATCAATCAATCAGAAAGATATCTTGACAAAAACAGGATTAGATCATAAAAACATTCTTGAAAAAACTCCAAAAAATGAATTGCCTTTCATAAAATTATTAATCAATCAGTTTGAAAAAGTAAAAATGGATTTAGACCCCTACAATTGGGAGATTATCCTCAGCTGGCATGATAAAATTGAACGATACAAAGCTCCAATTTATAATTTTAAAGTAAGAAATAAAGATATTAATATAGAGACACATAGCAAGTCTTTGTCTCATTCTAAAATACCAAAAATATCACTCCCTAAATATGAGGCATGGGGAGATGTATTACGATGGAACTTACAAGAAAATGTTCCAGGAGAATTTCCTTTTACGGCAGGTTTGTATCCTTTTAAGCGAACTGGAGAAGACCCAACGAGAATGTTTGCCGGAGAGGGTGGTCCTGAGAGAACCAATAGACGTTTTCATTATGTTAGTCTTGGACTTGAAGCAAAACGCTTATCCACTGCTTTTGATTCTGTGACCTTGTATGGAAATGACCCAGGACATAGACCTGATATCTATGGTAAGATTGGAAATGCTGGTGTTTCAATTTGTTGTTTAGATGATGCTAAAAAATTGTACTCTGGATTTGACTTAAGTCATCCCATGACCTCAGTTTCAATGACTATTAATGGACCAGCACCAATGTTGTTAGGTTTTTTCATAAATGCTGCAATAGATCAAAATTGTGAAAAGTATATTATAGAAAATAATTTAGAAAAAAAAGTTGAATCTATATTAAAAGAGACCTATGATTCAAAAGGATTAAAAAGACCTAAATACAGAGGAGAATTACCTGAGGGTAGTAACGGATTAGGTCTTTTATTGTTAGGAATTACTGGTGATATGGTATTGCCAAATAAAGTTTATGAACAGATAAAAAAAGAAACTTTAACCCAAGTTAGAGGTACTGTACAAGCAGATATTTTAAAAGAAGATCAGGCACAAAACACCTGTATTTTCTCTACGGAATTTGCCCTGAGACTTATGGGAGATGTTCAAGAGTATTTCATTAAAAAACAAGTTCGTAATTTCTATTCTGTTTCAATTTCTGGTTACCATATAGCAGAGGCTGGAGCCAATCCAATTACGCAATTGGCATTAACGCTATCTAATGGATTTACTTATATAGAATACTATCTTTCTAGAGGTATGAACATCAACAAGTTTGGGCCTAACTTATCTTTTTTCTTTTCAAATGGAATAGATCCTGAATATGCAGTTATTGGACGTGTAGCTAGAAAAATTTGGGCAAAAGCGTTAAAGTATAAATACCAAGCAAACTCTAGAGCACAGATGCTCAAATATCATATTCAAACTTCTGGGCGTTCGCTTCATGCTCAAGAAATTGATTTTAATGATATTAGAACTACACTTCAAGCTTTATATGCTATTTATGACAATTGCAATTCTCTGCACACCAATGCATATGATGAAGCCATTACCACTCCAACAGAAGATTCTGTAAGAAGAGCCATGGCCATACAATTAATTATTAATAAAGAATTGGGATTAACAAAAAATGAAAATCCAATTCAAGGGTCTTTTATTATCGAAGAACTAACCGATTTAGTAGAAGAGGCAGTATTGAAAGAGTTTGATAGAATTACAGAAAGAGGGGGTGTTTTAGGGGCTATGGAAACCATGTATCAACGATCCAAAATACAAGAGGAAAGTTTGTATTATGAGACTTTAAAACACAACGGAGATTTTCCAATAATCGGTGTTAACACATTTTTAAGTTCAAAAGGCTCTCCAACAATTCTTCCATCTGAAGTAATTAGAGCAACAGAAGAAGAAAAGCAATTTCAAATAGAAACAAAAGAATTGTTACATAACGCCAATATAGATGAAGCTAGTATTCAATTAAAATCTTTACAGCAAGCAGCCATGCAAAATGAAAATTTATTTGAAAAAATTATGGATACGACCAAAGTGTGCTCACTAGGGCAAATAACAACTGCTCTTTTTGAAGTAGGGGGGCAATATAGACGAAATATGTAATCTTAAAATAAATTTATAAACTAAATGCATAATCATATGAACAAAATTTCAATTATTTTATTACTAATTTTTATAGGTTGTAGACCTAAACAAAATGTAAATAATGCTAGTGAAAAAGCAATCTATAATGATCATATTATTACACCTAAAAAAATTATAATAAATGATAATGTAGAAAGACATCTTTTTGATTATTCTATTTCAGATGAAATTGGTTTAAATAAAATGCATGCTCCTGTAGGCTGGACAGAACCAATTATTAAGGCTAAATTTGAGATAAGAGGTATTGTACTCAGTGGAGTACTTGGACTAGAATTTGAAGAAGGTATAAAAAAAATACCTAGCAGTAATGGATTTTTAATACCTAACAATACTAAAGTTAGGATTTTTAACGCGGGTTTAGAAGAATTAGTTTTAATAGAAGTATTAAGGCCAGGTTATCAAAAAAAATTAGTTACATTTTTTGAAGGATTTAACAACTAGTTTATTAATATTAAAAAACAAGTAATCACTATTTTTTTTATATTTGATTATATAATTATTACTAATAAAATATAATCTTATGAATAACACCAGAGACATTGTAAAAGTTAGACTTCATGATGGTATTGTAGGACTCCTAAATATTGGATCTATTCTACTAGCAAGTGAATTAGGATTTAATTGGATTTATATAGCTGGAGCTGTAGCTGTTCTCCAAATTTTAAGTCCTATCACAAAATTTTGCCCTGTCTATACTATTTTAAATAAATTAATGCCAGATACCACACCCATACAAAATGGAAAATAATTAAAAAAAGATGCATCTTTTTTTAATTATTTGAGTCTATATAATAAAAATTAAAAAATATGGTTTATAAAAATCAATGTACGTGTACTTGTGTTGCATGCATAAATAAAGATTGTGGAAGTTGTTCATGTGAGACGTGTTCATGCTCTAATTGTAATTGTTAAAATATTTTATAGAATATACTACAGCAAGTAAATAAAAATTTTAACTATTTCGTATCATCTGAAGTAACTTAGCTATGACAACAAACGAAGTTTGGAATCTATATTCTGGAGATGTACAAAGATTTATCATTAGTAAGGTGAATGAAAAACCAATTGCTGATGATATCCTACAAGACACCTTCATAAAAATCCATACCAAACTCCATACATTGAAAGATACCCGTAAGCTTAAATCTTGGGTATTTACTATTGCTAGAAATTCTATTTTAGATTTTTTCAAAACTTCAAAAACTAGTTATGAGGTTCTAGATTTAGGAGAAGAAGATGATATTGAACAAGACTATCATACCGAAAAAGATTGTTTATTTGGTATTATAAAAAATCTACCTAATAAGTACAGAACTCCTTTGTTCCTATCAGATATTAAAGGAATGAAGCAATCTGATGTGGCCAAACTATTAAATCAAAATTTACCAACCACCAAATCACAAATTCAACGTGCTAGGAAACTGATAACCAAAGGCTTTATGGACTGTTGTGGTTTTATTCTAAATGATAAAGGTCATTTAGTGGGAGAAATACAAGAAAAAGAAAACTGTAAAGTTTGTAAATAATTTTAATTTCCTCCCGATGGTACCGCTATATTATTTCCATAAAACATAGCATTTAAAAATAGTTTGTTTGTACCATACCAGGCACCTCTAAAGTTTGGATTATCAGCAAATAATATAGCTCTTCCTCTTCCAATTGGACTCACTATCAATGAAGCTGACGGTTTTAAATAAGTATTTAAATTAACTGGAGAGATATATCCGTCTATATGAGGATCTGTTGAGTATTTTGCTACTGTAGCATAGGGGTTTTTACTAGGTTTTAAAAAAACAGTATTGTTTTTATAAACGGGTAATTTAACATCCCTAAACCCAAAACCTAATGGATGTGTAAGATCTAATTCAACCTCAAAAATTGAACCACCTAATCTTTCTCTACCAATATTCTCTCTAGCATCTACGTAGGGTAGTCTTTCTACAATTTTATTTGAGTCTTTATTATCCTTAGATTTTTTAGTGAGACTTTCTTTTACTAGTTTTTTAGAAATTAACCATTTTGAGGCACTACCAATAGTAATTAAAGTATTACCACGGCTTGCCCAATCTTTAATTTTATTTCTTTGAATAGAATCTAATTGACTGTAATTCCCCGATACCATGACTAATATATTGTATTTATCTAATGAAATTCTATTCAAATTATGTAGTTGCAACTTCGTAATTGGCATTTCTACTCTTGTATCCAATAAATGCCATACCTCTCCTGCTTCATATGAGGAGACTCCATTTCCAATAAACATAGCTGCCTTAACTTTGTGAATTTTTCTAAAGTTATTACTTCCTAAATCTATCCCTTTTAGACTAAATCCAGTATTTGTAACATATACAGGTACCATAAATTTTTGCTGTGCCTCGCTTACAATTTCATAAACAGCAGATGAAGACAATTGTTGTTTACTCACAGGAATCATAACTGTCCCATAATTAAAATCTTTGACCCCTTCAGTTGTATTTGCAGAAAATTTCTTGAAGGCAGCAGCAGCTTTAATTCCTTTTTGTTGGATATAATTTAATGCAGCTGGAGCATTATAATCATCCCAATCCAAAAGGTAAGCGTAATCTGTTTGTGAAATTTTAGTATTATTTAATATGTTCGAAGAAGTTGTTATTTCCTTCCCCATTCTTGCTGACTTTAACCCTTTGGGTTTCATATTATAAAAATTAGAAACACTCCAAGCAGAGGCATCATAAAAAACACTATCTGCATATTTACTGTAGGTTTCAAACATGGTTTGAACCATTCTATGTTGTTTTTGCTTTAACGGTACATAAAATTTAGAACCTTTTTCATATACTTTAATCTTGTGTTTCATCAAGAAATCAACAAAAGCCTTGTTTCTATTTTTATCATAATTATCACCAAATTCATATCCGGAAAAACCTGAAGTAGTTTTTTTTGTAATTGCAGATTTAAAAAAATCTTGTTGATATTTTCTTAATACCTTTTTATTTTCTACAGCTGCTTTTATGGTAGCTATACTTGATCTATATTGGTTTCTTATGGTAAAAGCAAATGAAATTGTTCCATAATCTGTATCTTGTAAATGCCCCCTAGAACTTGCTTGTTCAAACAATAATGCCAGAGCTCCCTGCAGATCTGGATAAGAGGAACCATATCCTGGATACGTTCCATCAAAGGCTTCTTTGGTAAAGTATAAAGATCCAATATCATCCAAAGTTTTTGCAAAATAAGGAGCAAACAAATTATTTAAATCTTCGTAATTTTCTTTCGGCATTATTGGATCCTTAGAACCAATAGCTTTCATAGGTTCAAAAAAGAAATGACTATTAGTACCCATTTCATGGAAATCTGTAACTACATTAGGATACCAATCATGATACCATTTTAATTTCCCCTGACTTTCTGGATGTACAGCCAACAACCAATCTCTATTTAAATCAAACCAATAATGATTGGTTCTACCTCTAGGCCACATTTCATTGTGTTCTGCATCTGCATTATCAGAAACTAAGGAATAAGCCTTGTATTGATTAGCCCACTGGGTATGTCTATCCCTCCCATCCGGATTAATGGTTGGGTCTATAAAAATCACAGAATTGTTGAGATAATTTTTTACTTCTTCACTCTCTGAAGCAACTAGTGTATAAGCAGTTAATAATGCAGCTTCAGAACTAGAAGGTTCATTTCCATGAACATTGTAGGCTAGCTGAACAAAAACTGGGACCTCATCATAATTATCAGGTGTAATATTAGGATCAACGAACTTTAAATGTTGTTTTTTTATCTCATTTAAATCAGCTAAGTTGTCCTCAGATGAAACTCTTAGTATTACCAGTTTCCTTCTTTCGTGAGTATGACCATATACTTCAATTTCTGCCTTATCTGAAATCTCTGCCAATTTATAAAAGTATGATACAATTTGATCATGCCTCGTATGCTGATCTCCAATTGGATAACCTAAAAACTCCTCTGGTGTTGGAATTTTTGAATCAAAAGGATTCTTATCTTTAAAAAAATACTCTTGAGAAAATGAATTAGAAACAGAAAAAAATAAGACTAAAACAATTAGTTTTTTGAAAATATACATGGCAAAGTTTTAAAATATTATTAAAAATACAAATTTATTACATGAAACATAAAAATCTCTATTCAAATAACCGCTTAATTCTTTAGCTCTCCTTTTTTGTTTTGTATTTTTACGATAAGAAATTTAAGAAAATACCCAATTGTAATTTAAATTCGGCTCGTTTTTACAAATTCAATATAAATAAATCAAGCATCTTTAAAAATTAATACATGAAGAGAATCATACTATTTTGTTTACTTTTTTCCGTTCTTTTTTTATACGCTCAAGAAAAAGCAGTTCCTGTATTTAAAAATGGAGAAGCACAAATAATAGATGCATTTAATACCCCTAAAAAATGGATTCGTCATGATCTGTGGGTAGCAACTAATTTTGATACAGATGGAGACGGAAAAATGGATAGAATGCACGTTTCTGTAACAAGACCTGTTCAAACAGAAACTCAAGGTTTAAAATTACCGATTATTTATGTAACTAGTCCTTATTTTGCAGGAGTAGCTCCTGCAACTAAAGGAGCTTTTTGGAATGTAAAGCATGAATTAGGTGAAAAAGTAGATGGAATTGTTCATCCGGAAGTAATACGAAAAGGGAAAAGACCAATAATTTCAAATTCTCATATTAGAAAATGGGTTCCTAGAGGTTATATAGTTGTGCATTCTTCGTCTCCTGGAACTGGACTTTCTCAGGGTGCACCAACAGTTGGTGGCGAAAATGAATCATTGGCACCAAAAGCAGTTATAGATTGGCTATGTGGAAGAACTAAAGGGTACACTGAGCCCTACGGAGACAAGACTATATCAGCCTATTGGTCTACTGGTAAAGTTGGTATGACCGGAACTTCTTATAATGGAACACTCCCTTTAGCTGCAGCCACAACCGGCGTAGAAGGACTCGAAGCCATTATACCCATTGCTCCAAACACCTCTTATTATCATTATTATAGATCTAATGGACTGGTTCGTTCTCCAGGTGGATATCTAGGAGAAGATATTGATGTATTATATGATTTTATTCACAGTGGAGATGAATCTAAACGTGCATTTAACAATAAGACAGTGAGAGATACTGAGATGAAATACGGGATGGATAGAATTACTGGAGATTATAATGATTTCTGGGCAGGAAGAGATTATCTTAATCAAATGAAGCCAATGAAAGCAGCCTTACTCATGGCACACGGTTTTAATGATTGGAATGTGATGCCAGAACACAGCTATCGTATTTCAAAAAGAGCTATAGAAATGGGAATACCTACCCAGATTTACTATCATCAAAATGGGCATGGAGGGCCTCCACCAATGAAGATGATGAATCGATGGTTCACTAGATATTTACACGGTATAGAAAATGGAGTGGAAAATGACTCCAAGGCTTGGATAGTTAGAGAATATGACAAACAACAAAACCCAACACCATATAAGGCATATCCTAATCCTGAAGCTAAACAAGTAATATTTTATTTAAAATCAAATGATACTAAGTATGGAAAGTTGACTCTCGACAAATCTAATGGTATGGGGAAAGAAACTTTTTCAGATAATGCCTCAATCTCGGCAACGGCATTAGCACAAGCTAATTCATCACAACACAGATTATTATATGTATCAGATATCTTAAAAGAAGATATTCATATTTCAGGTTTACCAAGTATCAGTGTAAAAGCTGCTAGTTCAAAAGCTGCAGTAAATTTTTCTGTTTATTTAGTGTCTCTCCCTTGGAATAAAAATAAAGGTGCTAAAATAACTGAAAACATAATTACAAGAGGATGGGCAGATCTTCAAAATCACGCTTCTTTAACTAAAAGTTCTCCACTAGTTCCAGGTAAATTTTATTCAATGAAATTTGACCTACAACCTGATGATCAAATCATAAAAAAAGGACAACAAATAGGCTTAATGTTATTTTCAAGTGATTCTGAATATACGATATCACCCAAACCAGGGACTGAATTAACCATCGACTTAATGGAAACAAAATTAAGTATACCTATAGTTGGAGGTAAAAATGCTTATAAAAAAGCAATTGATTAATTTTTAATAATGAACTCTACAGAAATTGCATTATTACTAAATAATGATTCTGATAAGATTACCAGAATAGGAGAAATTATTGGAAAAAAAATAACAATTAGAGACAACTTTGAAAAGTTAAATGAATTTGAAAAAACTTTCATATATGTAGATATTTTTGAAAATCATACTACAAATGGTGGGTTTAAAACTTTTTTTTGGGATTCTGCAGGACAATTTTCTCATGAAATATTAGAAGCTTATGAAAGGATTGGAGCCTATAAAACTGCTTCAATAATTTATGATTCTTTTTTAGTATTTAATGAAATTCCTATTCCAAAAGATACAGACTTAAGAAGAAGTATTTTATCAAATTTAAATCCAGACATTTGGGAGTCTTTAGATCATAAATTTTATAATTGTAGTGATAATATAGTATTTTTGATCATAGAATTTCTCAAAGAGAATAGTAATCACTTTGATTAATTTTATTCATGAACCTTTAAACATCTATAGAAAAAGATTATGAAGTACCTTTTTATGTTGTTTTTTTCAGTGTTATTAATCTCTTGTAATTCAAAAGATAAAAGACCTTTGATTGGTAAAACTACTTATCAACAAAAATTAAATTCTGTTTTTAAAGACGCTTCAAAATCACCTCTTAAAAGTAAAGATTTAAAAAGCTTCAAAGGATTAGATTTTTTTACTGTTGACTCATCTTACATCATAACAGCTTCAATTAAAAAAACACCTAATACACCCTTCATAGGAATGCCTACCAGCACAGATGAGAAATCTTATTACAGAAAATTTGGAATTTTAACGTTTATTTTGAAAGAAAAAGAAATGCAATTAACATTGTATCAAAGTTTAGAAGAATCAGAGAATCCAATTTTTGAAGACTATTTATTTCTTCCATTTACTGATGAAACTAGTGGTAATTATTCTTATGGAGGTGGACGTTATATGGATGTCTTTAAAAGCAATATAAATACCAATGGAACTATTGAATTAAACTTTAACAATACTTACAATCCATATTGTGCTTACAATGAAGATTACTCATGTCCATTAACTCCAAGAGATAATCATCTCAGTATAGAAATCTTAGCAGGTATTAAAGATTTTAAAAAACACTAACCCGTATATTTTAATGAATTTAATCTGAATTTAGGATAGAATTTTAGACAAGTATATTCCAGCAAAAACAGCTAAGAAAGCTATTATAAAACTTGCAAATGTATACAGGGCAAAAGAGGTAAAATCTCCATTTTTAAAAAACGTGTGATTTTCATAAGCAAATGTTGAAAAAGTTGTAAAACCTCCACAAAAACCAGTAGCTAACAATAAGGTTTGATTTTCTGTTAATGTGTTATTCTTTGCCGCTAACCCAATAATAATTCCAATGAGCAAACTTCCTAAAATATTTACAGTAAATGTACCCAGTGGAAAACTAGACTCAGGATTATTTAAATATTTACCAATAATGTATCTGAGAACACTCCCAAATCCTCCACCAATAAATACAAAAAATAATTGCCTCATCTTGATTATAAATTTATATCATCAATATCATTCCAGTTCCATTTTCCAGTGACGGTACCTTTACTTAGTGTCATAATACCTGGATTAGCTCTAATCATAGTTTTTAATGTCGTTTCGTCACAAAACAAAAAATTAAATGGCAAATCGTAATTGTTTTGGATAAGTATTAAATCATCTTCAAAAGAAGCAGAAACACCATAAACATTGTAACCTTTATTTATAGCTTGATCAGCTATTTTTTTTATTTCAGCAAAACCCTTACGGTAAGATTTTGAAGCATTGTAAACAATAACTAGCAATACTTTATCCATCGCTAAAATTTCTGGTGCTAAATCATTCTGAGTATCTTCCAACATAAAATCATGAACAGGTGGAATACTTCCATCTTCAGGATACTTCATACCTTCTTTAATATTTTTACCTACAGCATAAGCTCTAAAATCTATGATAGGTAGATGGTTTAAAACATGAAATGTAGTGTATGAAAAACTAACTAAAGCAAATAAAATTAAAAAAGAGGTTAGTTTCTTTGGAAAAATTTCTTTAATATTTTGTACTCTTAACAACAATAATAATATGAGCCCAATTAAAACGACATTTTTCCAAAAAGTTTCCCATGGAGTTAATTTTATAGCATCTCCAAAACATCCGCAATCAGTAACTTTGTTGTAATAAGCAGAATACCAAGTTAAAAATAAAAATAAAGAAGTTAATCCTAGTAAACTCAAAACAGTACTCTTAGGTTTATAACCCAGCAGTAGTGCAACTCCTAACATGATTTCTATAATAATTAGCACAATTGAAAAAGGAAGTGCATAAGGAATCAAAAATTCTAAATTCAAGACACTTTCTCCAAAATATTCTTCAAATTTATATTGAGATCCTATAGGATCAACCAATTTTACAAAGCCAGAAAAAATAAACATGGCTCCAACAAATATTCTGGACAGCTGTACTATTAACTTTAAAAACATGAAACTAAATTTTATTTAATCAAATTATTCATTTAAATGAATCATTGCAAAAACAGCATAATTAATCATATCTTGATAATTAGCGTCAATACCTTCAGATACAAGGGTTTTTCCTTCATTATCCTCTATCTGTTTAACACGCAATAACTTTTGAATAATTAAGTCTGTTAATGAACTTACTCTCATATCTCTCCAAGCCTCACCATAATCATGGTTTTTATTTTCCATAAGTGCTTTGGTTATTGTCATGTGTTTATCATATAAATCTGTAGCTTCTTCTGATGACAAATCAGGGTTTTCAACAACACCGAGCTCTAATTGAATTAAAGCCATGATAGAATAATTAATAATCCCTATGAATTCAGATTTTTCTCCTTCATCTACCCTACGAATATCATTTTCTTGAAGCTGACGAATACGCTGTGCTTTAATAAAAATTTGATCTGTTAATGAAGGTAAACGTAAAATTCTCCAAGCAGATCCATAATCACTCATTTTCTTGGTGAACAAATTTCTGCATTGTTCTACTACACTATCGTATTGGTTAGAAGTATTCGGCATAAACAATATTAATTTCCGTAAATTTCGTTCAAATTTTATGAACTAAAAAATCTATCTCATTTTTATGAAAAAAATTGTTGTTTTCTGTGGCTCAAGTCTTGGATTTAATCCAATTTATAAAAATGCTGCCATCGAGCTTGGCAATTATTTTGTTAATAATGATATTACTCTTGTATATGGTGGAGGTAAAATTGGTATGATGGGTGTTTTATCAGAAACAATTTTAAAAAAAGGTGGTAAAGTAATTGGAATCATTCCCTGTTTCTTAAAAAAAGAAGAAGTTGTAAATAAAAATGTATCTGAATTAATTGTGACTAAGACAATGAGTGAAAGAAAGATAATGATGAGCAAACTTGTTGACGGATACATATCTTTACCCGGAGGTTTTGGTACATTAGATGAACTTTTTGAGGGATTAACCTTGGGTCAATTGCATATTGAACAAAAACCAAATGGAATTTTAAATGTAAATGGGTTTTTTGATCATACACTCAAACAATTAGATCATATGGTTAGTGAAGGATATTTAAAACAAGAAAATAAAGAAATGCTATTGGTTGGACATAACGTTAGTGAATTGATGTTAAAAATGGATGCTTACACAGCACCTAAAAAATCAGCTGTAATAAATAAAGTAATTAAACATGACCATTAATTGTAAAGGGAAGCTTATAGATTTTTCCTCACCCAAAGTAATGGGGATTTTGAATATAACTCCTGATTCTTTTTATGATGGAGGATGCTATACAAACGAGAAGGAGATTCTTTACCAAACTGAAAAAATGCTCAAAGAAGGTGCTACCTTTATTGACGTTGGTGCGTATTCATCTAAACCTGGTGCTATTCATATTTCTGAAGAAGAAGAATTAAAAAGGATAATTCCTGCCATAAAAACAATACTCAAAGAATTTCCACAAACTATAATTTCTGTTGATACCTTTAGAAGTGCAGTAGCTGTTGAAGCTATAGCTCTTGGAGCAGCTTTAATAAATGATATTTCTGGCGGTACATTAGATAATAAAATGTTCGAAACAATTGCTGGATTGCAAGTTCCATACATTTTAATGCATATTAAAGGAACCCCTCAAAACATGCAAAAAAATCCAACTTACGAAAATGTCACCACAGAATTAATCTCTTTTTTTGCCAATCAAATTTTTAAATTACATCAACTACAACTTAAAGATGTAGTCATCGATGTTGGATTTGGATTTGGAAAAACAATAGAACATAATTATCAATTATTAAAAGATTTAGCATTGTTTAAAAATTTAGAGGTTCCCATTTTAGCTGGTATCTCAAGAAAATCAATGCTATATAAACCTTTAGGTCTATCACCAAAAGAAGCGCTTAATGCCACTACAAGCGCCAACACCGTAGCATTACTTAATGGAGCAAACATCCTACGAGTTCATGATGTTAAAGAAGCTGTTGAAGCAATAAACATTGTGAATCTACTTAACTAATTTTGTACATTTACAAAAATACTTAAAGCTATATGTTAGACTTTCTTGACTTTTCTTTTTTAGATGCTCTAGATATTTTGTTAGTAGCCATACTAATTTATTATACCTATAAGTTATTAAAAGGGACTGTAGCCATAAATATATTTTTAGGAATCGCATTTATTTTTCTCATATGGAAAATAACTCAAATCTTAAAAATGGAAATGCTAAGTAATATTTTAGGGTATCTATTGAGTGGTGGAGTAATTGCCTTAATTATTGTTTTTCAGCAAGAAATTAGAAAATTTTTATTAATGATTGGAACTACTAACGTTGCATCTAGAACAAATTTCCTAAAACAACTTAAGTTTTTAAAATCTGAAATTGCACTTGAAACAAATGTAGAAACTCTATTGAATGCTTGTAAAAAAATGTCTACATCTAATACTGGAGCACTTATTGTTCTAGAACGCACAAATAGTTTGGATTTTTTAATAACAACCGGTGATCGAATGAATGCTGAAGTAAATGAAGTTTTATTGGAAAGTATTTTTTATAAAAATAGTCCATTACATGATGGAGCTACTATTATTCGAGATAATTTTGTTGTAGCTACAAGAATAGTATTACCGGTATCAGACAGTATTAACATTCCCTCACGTTTCGGTTTAAGACATAAAGCAGCCTTTGGTATCTCAGAAAAAACTGATGCAGTTTGCTTATTAGTTTCTGAGGAAACAGGAGAGATTTCTTACATTAAGGATGGAAGTTTTATTTTGTATGAGAATTATGATGAGTTGTTAGTTAAATTAAGAAACGATATTCAATAGTATTCGATTTTTAAATTAAGAAACAGGTTCCAAGCTAAATTGCTTATCATAAAGGTTTTTATAGTAGCCCTCTTTTTTATTTAGTAATTCTTTGTGAGTTCCCTCCTCTACTAGAATACCTTTGTCCATAACAATAATTTTATCAGCTTTTTTAATAGTAGCTAACCTATGAGCGATTACTATAGAAGTTCTCCCCTTAGTAATAGTATCTGTGGCATATTGAATCATTTGCTCTGCATGAGAATCTACAGAAGAAGTGGCTTCATCTAAAATTAGTATTCTAGGTCTGCTAACATAAGCTCTCAAAAAAGCGATTAATTGCCTCTGCCCTGAAGATAACATAACACCTCTTTCTTTAACATTATAATGGTAATTACCTGGAAGTGTCATAATAAAATTATGAATTCCTATCTTTTTTGAGGCCTCAATCACTTCCTTTAAACTAATGTTAGGATTCTTTAATGTAATATTATTATAGATAGAGTCTGAAAATAAAAAAACATCTTGTAGAACAACAGCGATTTGATTTCTTAACGATGTTAATTCATAATCTTCTACGGGAATAGTATCTACAGATATTGTACCACTATCTATTTCATAAAAACGATTAATCAAATTTATAATAGTAGATTTTCCAGCACCTGTTGCACCAACTATAGCTACTGTTTGTCCTTTATGAACTTTAAAAGAAATGCCTTTCAAAACTTCCTCACCCTCTAAGTAACTAAATCGCACCTTTTTAAAATTTAAATCTCCTTTGATATTTGATGCATCTACACTTCCTTCTTTACTAATAAAACTTTTTGTATCAATGACCTTGAATACACGTTCTCCCGATACAATACCCATTTGTAACTGATTGAACTTATCTGCAATTTGACGAAGGGGCCTGAATAACATTTGTGACATTTTTATAAAAGCAATAACCGCTCCTAAAGTTGTATAACTCTCCAAGATTTGATATCCACCAGACCAAACAATTAGACCAATAGCTACAGACGAAACAATTTCTGCAATCGGAAAAAATATAGAATAATACCAAACAGTTTTTACATGTGCTTTTTTATGCTTGTTATTTATTTCTTTAAAATTGTTAAATTCTATTTGTTCTCTATTGAATAATTGAAGAATTTTCATTCCTGTAACTCTTTCTTGAACAAATCCATTCAAGTTAGCTACTTCATTTCTGACGTCTTGAAATGTAGCCTTAATGGCTACTTGAAAAATTTTTGTAGCGTATACTAAAATTGGCAATACAGATAAAGCAACTAACGCTAAATACCAATTCATAACAAACATGACTACAATAACAACAAGCATTTTTAATATATCACTTACAATCATAAAAACACCCTGAGTGAAAAAGTTAGCAATAGTTTCAATATCTGATACTACTCTTGTAACTAGACGACCCACTGAAGTAGAATCAAAATATGACATTTTAAAGCGCTGAATATTTCTAAATACTTTTGCTCTTATGTCTCTAATAATGTGTTGCCCTACCCAATTAGCATAATAAATAAATAAAAATTGTAAAATTACTTCTGCAAATACTATGGTTGCTAGGATTTGAATATAAAAGGTTAATTGATTTATATCCTGATGATTTACAAAATCATTCACAGTAATTCCAACTATATAAGGATTTAAAGCAGATACAAATGCTAGCGTAATAGTAGAAATAGCAGCGATAAAAAATCTAAGTTTATAGTTTTTTGCATAACTCATTAATCTTAAAAAGATTTTTATATCAAATGCATTTCCCGATACTTTTTCAGACATCTATATCTATTTTTTAATTTAGTACTGGTGTATTCTAATAATTAACTTCTGTTAAAAACAATCCTTTAGCCGGAACTGAAAGCCCTGCCTCACTCCTCTTTTTACTTTCAATAATATTTCTAAAGTCATCCAAAGATTTTTTTTCTAAACCAACATCAAGTAAAGTTCCAACAATGGCACGTACCATATTTCTAAGGAATCTATTCGCTTTAATATGAAATATTAATTGATTTCCTTCTAACTTCCATTCTGCACTCATAATCGTACAATTAAAAGTTTTTACATCTGTCTTAACTTTTGAAAAACTTTCAAAATCTTTATATTGAAATAAAACTTTAGCAGCTTCATTCATTTTTTCTATCTGTATTTTTTTTTGATGAATTTGCCAAGTAGTATCTAATAAAAAAGGATCTCTACCTATTAAAATCCTATATTCATAACTTCTACTAATAGCATCAAATCTAGCATGTTTATTTTCTGAAACTTCTTTAATTGACTTAATAACTATATCATTCGGTAAGATTGTATTTAACTTATGAATATATTCATTAGTTAACTCTTTTTTGGTATCTAGGTGAGCAAACATTTGGCTTGCATGAACACCTGCATCGGTTCTTCCTGCACCAACAACTTGAGTTTTTTCTTGAAGAATTGTATCAAAGGCCCTTGTAATCTCCTCTTGTACAGTAGTAACATCTGGTTGAATTTGCCAGCCATGATAATTAGTTCCTTTGTATGACAACTCTATGAAATATCTCAAAAAAATATGGTGTTATAAGAGTGTTTAAAATTACGAAATTTATTTTGTTATTTGTACTTTCGTTTGGTGAAGAAAATCTTACTACTCTCAGATACCCACAGTTTTATTGATGATCAAATTTTAAAGTTTGTTAAACAAGCAGATGAAGTTTGGCATGCAGGTGACATCGGAAATTTAGAGGTTACAGATACCATTAATAAGTTAAAACCATTGAGAGCAGTATATGGAAACATAGACGGAAAAGATGCCCGTACTCAATTTCCTCTAGATAATAAGTTTAGAATTGAAGAAACAACCGTTTGGATGACTCACATCGGAGGATATCCAAACAAATACCATCAAAGAGTTCGAGAGGAACTTAAAAAAATAAAACCTAATATTTTTATTAGTGGGCATTCCCATATTTTAAAAGTTCAGTATGATAAAAAACTGAATCTTTTACATTTAAATCCCGGAGCAGCGGGTAAATACGGGTTTCACACTATTCGGACTATGCTTCGTTTTGAACTTAATGAAGGTGAAATTAAAAACTTAGAAATAATAGAATTGGCTAAGAAAAGCTGAGTGATTCTTTCTTAAAAACAGGTAGTTCTATAGTAATGGATGTTCCAATATTATTTTCTGAATCTATTCTAAACTCCCCTTTCATCATGTGAATTCTAGCATCTATTTGATTAATTCCCAACCCATTTTTTTTCTTTACTAAATGCTTATCAAATCCCTTACCATTATCCTTGATATAAATTTTTATTTTGTCATCTTTATCCTCAAGGTATATACTCGCATTTGATGCCTCACTGTGTTTAATTGTATTATTAATAAGTTCCTGAATAATATTATGCAATTTAATCTCAAAATCTTGATCGTATCTAGTTATATTTTTGGTTTTATATTCAATGTCTAATTGTGAATTTGAATATTTTTCGGCCATGTCTTTAATGGCAAAAGCCAAACCAAATTTTAATAAAACTGAGGAAACCAATGTATGTGAAAGATTTCTAATTTTGTGGGAAGCTTCGTTAATAATATTTTGAGATTTTTCTACCTCTACTGGAATTGGACCTTTAAATAGTTTTTTACAAGCCTGTAAATGTAAATTTGCAGAGGATAATAAAGCGCTGACGCTATCATGAAGCGTTTCTGCAATTTGTTTACGTTCTGTTTCTTTACCATCTAAAGTGGCATTTAAAATTCTAATTTGAGATTCTGTTCTTACTTTTTCTATTTTTTGTTGCTGGGCTAACTCTTGTTTAGATAATTGTAAGCTAAGATTCCTTTGACGAAGTTTATACTGATTTAAAAAAAAAGCCAACAATAAAATGATTGCAAAAAAACTAATACCAATAAGCAATGTAAGACTTTGTGCTTTTTTCTTTTCAAACTCTCCTTCCCTTCTCACCACATCTACATTATACTCACCTGTAACTCGCTCTAGCATTTCTGCAATTTCTAAATCCCGAAGATCGTCTGTTAAATCTATTGCGGTAAACAATGTATCATAAGCATGATATTCTTTTAAATTACGCATGGCCCAAGCCATATTAAAATATAAATTTTCTTTTATTCGAATAGCTCTAGTAGAGGTATCTCTTTTGATAAGTTTAATTCCTTCAAAATAAATTTTTTTAGATTGTTCAAAATCCTTATTCAATAAATACGCGTTTGCCAAATTATTGATGGCGATAGCTTGTTCGATTCTATTTCCCTTTTTTTTGTGAATTGAAATTGCTTTGTTTGCATAATCAATTGCTTTCTCTAAATTATTAGTATAGGTAGTATCAGATTGATAAATTCCTGATAAATTGGCGTAGGATAATGCTTTGTAAGCTAAAACTTCATTTTCATTATTTATTATGTCATCCAATTTTTTATAATAAAAAACAGCACTATCAAATTTTTCAAGAAGTTGGAACTGAGTTCCAATATCTAGTAAAGTTTTAGCCAAGTATTTTTGTTGCGAAAATACTATTCCATTATCCTCTAACACAAAACTATTCAATAGATTTAATGACTTCTTGTAACTAGCTATTGCCTTTTTATGATCTCTAGTTTTTCTATAAATTTTAGCAATTAAAGAATTAATTTTAAATTTTAATATTGAGTTTTCGGAACTACTTACTTGTTCATTAAGCCTGAGTGACCCTTGTAAGCTTTTAGCATAATTATTAGTTTCAAATAAAGTTTTTAACTCCTCGTATTTTTTTTCTAATACAGAATCTTTAGGTTCTTGAATAAGAACTAAGGAAGTTTTTACATGAAAAACTTCCATATTGTGAATTACTTTATTTTTTCCTTGTATTGGTAAGCTTAGAAGAAATATTAATAAAAATTTGAATAGTGAGGGGTAACTTTTATTCATGCTTTAGAAAATATTGAAGCTTTTGAATTTAAAAATAATACTAAATATTTAATATTATTGAATTTATTTTCTTAATCTGATTCACCAACGCTAACCTTTGGTCTTCTAATTCTATTTGTACTTGTTGTAACTCTAGCACTTTCAGAGGAATAATAGTTTACAAAGGCAATATCTGTAGTTTGCCCCTCTTGTCTTTCAAATGTCATTGAAAACTCAGATTGCGAACCTTCACCTGGCTCTAAATGAATTAAATATTCTCCAGTATCTTCATCTTGTGTAAAATCTACATCAACAAGAGCATCTACAGTAAAATTTAAATCAAAAGTATTATCTCCATTATCAACAACACTGTAGGAATTTAAATGATCTTCTTCCTCATTAAGTTCTGTTCTTGAAAATTTGATGTCTTTATCTTGAACCGTTAATTTAAAAGTTCGGTTGGTAATGGTATTTTTAAAATTTAGTAAGAACTGATCTTGTGAACCTGTTGACACTGGTTCTGAAATAATTTCACTTACAGCACCTGTATCACTGAATAGATCTATATCTAAACTGTTTGCTTTATCATCATTGGTAAAAGATGATGTAACATCATTGCTAGTTTCTAAATCTAATGTGTAAGCTCCAGATGCGTTTCTACTTAACATAACTTTTCCAAATAATTCTGAGCTTGGTTCTTCTAAAAAAGTAGTATCATCCTGAGAACATGATGAAAAGATTAGGGTAGTAATTAATACAAAAATTGGTAGAGATAAATTTTTCATGATATTGATTTTTAGGGTTTTATTATTTAATTATTAAAATTGTGTGTAATTTAAATTTGCTTGAAGATAAATAAAGTGATTTGTGAAAAACATCATAACATTAACCTTATTTATATGATATTATTTTTGACTGCATACATAGCAAGACCAATTGAATTTTTAACGTTGGTTTTTTTAAGTAAACTTTTTCTGTAGGTATCTACTGTACTCTGACTTATATTTAATTTATTTGCAATTTCAGGTGAACTGTATTCATCAGTAATTAGCTTTAACACTTCTATTTCTCTTGGTGTTAAACTATTTAAAATTGTGCTTTCAGGTCTATTCCCTAATTTTACATTTTCACCTGTGTAAAGTTTTATTAAATTATTTTTAATAGCATCACTAAAATACTGATCTCCCTTATGAACAGCATTAATGGCCTCAATAATGTGAAGCCCCGCACTGTCCTTTGAAAGAAATCCATTAGCTCCAAGATTAATCACTTCCTGAACTAATTTAACATCATCATAACTAGATAAAATAATTACTTTTTGAGTGATTTTCTTTTGTCTAATAAATTTTAAAACTTCAATACCATCATATTCTGGCATGTTAATGTCTAAAATTAAGATATCAGCACTGTTAGATTTAATCCAATCAATAACTTGTTTTCCGGTCAAAGAATAACCCTCAACCTCAATACAGTTATCGGTATTAATAACAGCGATAATTCCTTCGATGAGTATTTTATGATCATCTGCAATGTGGACTTTTATTGTATTTTTCATTTTTAACAAATTTATAGGAGTATATAAGCTTTTACAATACCCTAATGTAGTGAATTTTTACAATCCACATAAATAGGGAGAGATGTCTTTAAATCAGAGTAATTTATTGAACAAGTGGTAAATAAAAAACCAGAGCCGAAACTCTGGTTTATCGCATTAAATATACTAAAGTATTAGGTCTATCGTAACCTATCAACAGATTTTACAAGATCTTCATCCTTTTTGATTGCCTTATTTGCTAAAACAGCAAATACAATAACAACAATAGGGATAAACATCCCAATACCTTTCTCAGAAGAGGCTTCTCCAGGTATAGTTAGAGATAGATATATCAATATTCCTAGTAAAAAGAGATTGATCAAAATAATAATTCGTCCAAGCACAAATTGTAATTTCCTGTTTTTAAATTTAAAAATTGCAATTAATGCAATTAATGCAGTTAAAAAGAAAAATATAGGAACCAATTTCGCTAAAACAGATGTGTCTGAAAATAAGTCTAAGGCATAAACTTCATTTTTTGAATCTTCCCACAATTTAAAAACAAAAGGAAGCATCGCTGAAAGAGTTATTACTATTAAAAGATAAATTGACTGTATTCTCTGTATCATCTATTAAAAACGTTACACAAAATTATCATTTTATTTTTTTAAAAAGAAACTTAAACATATAAAATAATTGTATATATTTGCCACAAGACAACTACACTAATTTTTAATTGTATAGTACTTTATACAATATTTATAAAACCAAAAACTTTAACAAATTCTTACACAAACTAAGAATATTAACTTAACTATTTATTTATGTTCGAAATTTCTGAACTAAAAGCAAAAACGCTTGCTGATCTCCAGCAAATTGCTAAATCTATTGGCTTAACTAAAACCAGTCAATTAAAAAAATTAGATCTAGTATACCAAATCCTAGATATTCAAGCAGCAACCCCTATTAAAGAAGAAAAAAGGTCTGAAAACCCTAAACCTAGGGTGAATAAGCCAAAAAGAAAAAGAGTTGTAAAAAAAGTGGTTTCTGAGGAAAGCATTGCTAAAGATATGGCAAAGCCAACTTCTGAAATTTTAGAAAAAAAATCTAATCTAGATGCTAATATTTCTGAAGAAAAACAACTTAAAAAACCTGTTCATAAATCAGACGGAGCAGAAAAAAAGGGTTCAACTAATGATACGGCTGATAAGAACTCCCTCAACGAGGATAAATCTAATCAGAATAAGCCGAAACCAAATCATAAAAAGCAAAAACCTCATCATAATAACAATAGAAACCAAAAAAACCAAAACCAACGAAACACAAATAATGGGAACAAATATAAAGACCCAGACTTTGAATTCGATGGAATAATTGAAAGTGAGGGAGTATTAGAGATGATGCCTGATGGCTATGGATTTTTACGCTCCTCAGATTATAATTATTTATCATCTCCAGACGATATCTATGTATCTCAGTCTCAAATTAAATTATTTGGTTTAAAAACTGGAGATACTGTAAGGGGTAATGTAAGACCTCCTAAAGAAGGAGAGAAGTATTTTCCTTTAATTAGAGTGTCTAAAATTAATGGATTAAATCCTAATATTGTTAGAGACCGTGTATCGTTTGAACACTTAACTCCATTATTTCCTGAGCAAAAATTTAATTTAGCAGAAAAAGGTAGCTCATTATCAACTAGAATTATTGATTTATTTTCTCCAATAGGAAAAGGTCAACGTGGTATGATTGTAGCACAACCGAAAACTGGTAAAACAATGTTATTAAAAGATGTTGCAAATGCTATAGCCGCGAATCATCCGGAAGTATATCAAATTGTCTTATTGATAGATGAACGTCCAGAAGAGGTAACAGACATGCAACGAAGTGTTCGTGGAGAGGTTGTAGCTTCAACCTTTGATGAACCAGCAGATAAACATGTGAAAGTAGCTAATATTGTATTGGAAAAAGCCAAACGTTTGGTTGAGTGTGGTCATGATGTAGTGATTTTATTAGATTCTATTACGCGTTTAGCCAGAGCTTACAATACCGTTGCACCAGCATCTGGTAAGATATTATCTGGTGGTATAGATGCAAATGCATTACACAAACCAAAACGCTTTTTTGGGGCTGCAAGAAATATTGAAAATGGTGGTTCTCTAACAATTATTGCTACAGCCCTCACAGAGACTGGTTCAAAAATGGATGAAGTTATTTTTGAGGAATTTAAAGGAACTGGTAATATGGAACTGCAATTGGATAGAAATATTTCAAATAGAAGAATCTACCCTGCAATAGACCTTATTAAGTCTAGTACACGTAGAGATGATCTTTTATTGGATTCAAAAAATGTTCAACGTATGTGGGTATTAAGAAAATACCTAGCAGATATGAATCCTATAGAAGCCATGGAATTTATCAGTGATAAGGTTAAATTTTCAAAAAATAATGAAGAGTTTTTAATCTCTATGAATGGGTAAACACCAAGTAAAGTCATAAAAAAAACCGCTATAATCTAGCGGTTTTTTTTGATATTTATATGAAAGAATCTTGTTACTGAACACCATGAAAAGCTGCTCTATTGTCTTGAACATCTGATGTGTTCTTTAAAGCATTAAATATAGTTGACACTTTATTTTTTCTTTCTTGAGCTATACGTTGTCTGTATGCGTCATAGTTTGGTAAGCTTGTAGCTTTTTCTTTTTTAGACAATACAAAGGCAAATACACCTTTGTCTCCAACAACTTTAGTATATAATTGATTCTCTTTTGCGTAATACATTGCCCCAATTACTTTAGGCTCTGATCCTACCCCCGTCACCGATGGTGATTTTAATGAAGTATTATCTATCTTAATTAAAGAAACATTATTAGCAGTAGCAATATCATTTAATGAAGCTCCTGTCATTTTTTCTTTAATGATTGCTGCTTTTTTCTCATTCAATAGTTTAGGTTTGAGCCTGTTAATTGCTTTTGTAGCACTAACCAAACCTTTTTTTGTTTTGTTAGTTAACATAGCAACTACATAACCATTATCAACATCAAATCGTTGTATAGACCCTACTTTGGTGTCACTACCAAAAGCCCAAGTAACTATTTGTCTTTGAGGTTCTAATATACCTGGTACTCTTTCATCCATAATCCTCAAACCAACTGCAGGCTTAGATTGGTATGAATTGTCTTTTACCACATCATAAAAGTTTTTACCATTGGAAGATATTTCTAAAGCAAATTTTTCTGCATTTAAAAAGGCTGTATTTTCTGTTTCCTGAGAGGGTACTATTTCTCTACCAAAAGTAACCATTTTTACTCCTTTTTGTATATTCCTTTGTTCATCAATTCTAATCACATGATAACCAAATTTAGATTTTACAACACCTACTTTACCTCTTTTGTTCTCAAACATAAAAGCTGCTAAATCAAGGTCAAATCTTTCAGAATTATATGATATGTCGTGTGAAATCCATCCAATATCTCCACCATTATCTTTACTAGCATCAGTATTTATAACACTTGCGATTTCAGAAAATTTATTTTTACTTCTTCTTACTAATTTATAAATACTATCTATTGAAACCTTTGCCTGTGCTTCTGTTTTTGTTGTAGTAGGAGTGGCGCCTTGAGAACCAATAAAAGGAATAAAAATACTACTAGCCTTTACTGAATCTGGTCTAGAAAAAACCTCAGTAATCTTAGATATTTTGAAATAATTACCGTCTACATATGGCCCAAAAGTAGTATTCACTTTACCTTTCATTACTTCTTCAGAAATTGCTTTTGGTAATTTATCTTTCATATAATAAGCCTGCTGTACAGGAATATCTGAACTATTTTCCTCGAAAAAGACAGTATAATCTGTTGAGTTTTTTAATCCTTGAATTACAATCTCTTGGGCAGTTGCTTTATTAATGTCTTTTCTATCTTCTAAAAAACTTGCAACATCATTTTTAATATCTTCTTTATCCTCATTTGTTGGTGAAATAGCAAACTTCACATAGGCTATATCTCTAGAGGCTTCAACTTTATGAGCTGCAGGATTATTTTTTATATACGTTTCAACTTCACTAGTTGATACAGAAACTAAGCTGTCTGGAACCGAAGAATAAGGTATATAAACAAGATCTGCACTTAATAAATCGTTATCTTCTTCATAGGTATACGCTCCTTCTTTTAAAGAAGCACCTAGACCAGATTTAATTAAATTATTATATGTATTTCTCTTTAAATTTGAACCTACTTCATTTATATAATTGCTCCAAGCATTCCATAGATTTTGATCATCGCTTTCTTTTGTATCTTTTAAAAATTGCATAAAGATATCTTTATCAAACAAACCTGCTTCATTCAAAAACTGAGGATTACCCTGCACAGATGGAGAATTTATAATGGTATTTAAAATATCCATCTCTCCTACAGTTACTCCAGCTTGATCAATTTGTTTGTTAAAAATCTTATCTCTTAAGATATTATCCCAAACCGTTTTAGCGGCTTGCATATTAGAAATATTACTATTATTTCTTGTCTTATAGGTATCTAATGCTTCTGCATACTCTTGTCTAGAGATTGATTCTCCATCCACTTCCCCTACTTCATTTATTTTTGAAGAGTCAAAGAAATCTGTTAATGTTGATGGATCTAACACAAATGCAAACAAAGCAAGTCCAATAACAGCTATTAACGCGATAGATCGATCTCTAATTTTAGATAAAATTGCCATAAAATCAATAATTTAATTTGAATGGGCGAATATACAATTTGCGAAGTAAATAAGCAACCAGAAGCCTATGTATTTGACGAAATTATTAAAGGTAATTGAGGATTAATTTTCTTGAGCATCTAAAATTTTTAAAGAAATTTCTTCTATTTTAGAGGAACTTACATTAAGAATTATAATTTTATAATTTGATATATATAATTCTTCTCCTTTTTGAGGAATATTTTCAGTTTGATTAATAATAAAACCTCCCAAAGTTTCATAAGCTTCCTCCTTAGGAATATTAAGATTGTACTCTTCATTAAGATAATCAATTTCTAATCTAGCAGAAAGTTTAAATTCATTATCATTAATTCTTTCATCAATTAATTCTTGAATATCATGTTCATCTTCAATTTCGCCAAAAAGTTCTTCAACAACATCCTCAACTGTTATCATACCTGAGGTTCCTCCATATTCATCAACTACCACAGCTATACTTTTTCTTTTTCTAGTTAAACTATTTAACACATCACTAATCATCATAGACTCGGGAACAATTTCTATAGGTAAGAGAATTGATTTGATGGTTTTAGGTTTTTTAAATAGTTCAAAAGCATTCACGTGACCTATAATATCATCTAAGGAAGTCTTGTATACTAAAATTTTAGAATACCCACTTTTGATAAATAATTCACTAAGTTTTGAGACAGTTTCATGAATTTCTATGGCTAATATTTCTGTTCTAGGAACCATAATTTCTCTTGCCTTAACTTTTTGAAATTCTAAAGCATTTTGAAAAATTTGTATTTCAGAATCAATTTCTTCTTCATTATCATTGCCATTTTCTAATTGCTCAGTGATATAATTACCTAATTCCTCCTTGCTGAAAGCTGTCTGATGATCATCTTTGTCTGCACTAAAAATAAACTTAAGAAAGAAGTCTGAAATCCCATTGATTAAATAAGAAAAAGAGTATAATATTACATAAAAAAAATAAGCAGGTAATGAAAAAAGCTTAAGTGTCTCATTTGCATAAACTCTAAATATTGCCTTAGGAAGAAATTCTGCTGTGACTAGTATGATCAGAGTAGATATAAAAGTTTGAAGTAAGATACTACTCATCCCTAAATAGGAAACAATAACTTTACCCATAAAGTAACTGTATATCACCAAAGAAATATTATTACCAACCAGCATAGTAGTAATAAATTTTGAGGAATTTTGAGTTATTTTTCCAAGTATATTAGGAAAAAAACCTTTTCTTTTTTTCTCTAGCTCTATATGTAATTTATTCGCAGATATGAAGGCAATTTCCATGCCTGAAAAAAAGGCAGAAGTTATAATTGAAAAAAGAATGATGATGATATCAACCTCCATTTATGGTTTAGTTCTCTTCTCTATTTTTTTTCTAAAGTTTCTTTTAAAGAAGAATATTAATAAAATAAAGATAGAAAAACCAAGCATAAATAATGCTTTATTTTGATCTTCTTTCCATTCGAATAATGCCTCAACTAAAAAAATTAGAGCTATAATAAGATATCCGTACTGTAAAAACTTCCAAATTTTATTCATAGATCATTACTTTTAGTGATTAGATTTCCGATTGTTTTTTTAGCAACATATTTTTTTAAATTCTCTTGAGACTCAAATCCTTCCCCAACAATTGTATCATTAATTTTGGTAAGAATGAATTTTTTTTCAGTAAAAAAATACTTATTTTTTTGATCCCAAAATAATTGATCTGTCTCTAATCTTGTGGTATCCGAATGATTGATTACTATTACATTACCATTAAGTTCAGAAATGGAAGTCTTTGAGTATGACAAAGCATAATCTCCTAAAACAGTAGTAGAATCTAAACTATTTTTATCAAAATTTATAATTTTAATTCCCTCTGGAAATTCATTGTATGGGTGATTCTTCCTGTTACTGAAATCATTCAAGAGTGAAGTCGTTAACTTTGAAGTTATTCTTCCGGAATCTTTGTAAATATGATGAACATCTCTAGCAACTCCAATGGGAAGATTTTGTTCTGCTAAAAAGTCTCTTACTTTTTTTGAATCATTAGTACAAGAAAAAAGCATTACCACAAATAGGATTGCAGCAATGCTTTTTTTCTTTGTATTTGATATTTTATTCATTATTATTTACCGCTGGAAGTAATCTTTACTGATTCATTAATCCAACATTTAACTTTAAATGGAGCACCTTCGTTAACACCTTCTGTAAAAATAACCTTCTTAGAAGGGAAATTAGCTTTATAATTTCTTGTAAACTTTCTAGCTACAGTACTTATACTAGGATCAACTTTACTTGCTCTAACAGCTTTATTATATGCTGCAACATAGGTCATTCTTTTTTCAAATTCATTTGTTCCACAAGCATTCACAGAGGATGCATATAAACTGGCAATAAAAAGGTAAGCTCTCCCCATATTCGGGTTAAGAGCGATAGCTTCTCTGGCCAATTGTCTTGCTTTTGACTTTTGCCCTCTTTTTTTTGCGGCTTGAGCAAATTTTAATTTAAAGTTTGCCTTTTTGAGAGGATCTGTTTCTAAATCAAAAGCCTTCATTCTCATTTCTTGAGCTCCTGATATGTCTCCTTTTTTTGCTAATACTCCAGCAACAAAAGAATATGCATCTGCTGATGGAGATGCTTCAGCATAAGCAATAGCTAATTTCTCAAAAAGAGGATCATCTGTACATTCTTTATTAAACATTCTAGATACTGCTCTCTTTAACCACTTTGAATTTGATTTATTATCTTCAAAATCTCTTTCATATAAAGGGATTAAACGATCACAGGTAGATAATACGATAATAATTTGATCTAAACCAGATTCTACTTGTCCTAAAGCTTTTGAATTTATAGTGTACGCTCTAAGATTTTTCGACTCTCTTTTATCTAATTCTTGACCAGCGTCTAATTTATCATTTAATGCTTTTAATTTTTTTGCATAGTCTGCTAGTTTTTCTCCTACAGATTCTAATACATCATCATAGGTGTCAAAAACTTTTTGAGGGTTAGTATCCTTGAAAGTGTCAGTAATTCCTTGAAAATATCTGTAAATATTTTTTACACTCATTCGAGTAGGATCTATACTGTAAGCTAATTGAAGAATTTCAAAAACTTCTTCGTCAGTACCTAATTTATTTTTTATTAAAAAAGAAGCATAGTTACTGTGGGCCTTTGCAGGATCTTTAGTTGGAAAATTTTCTAATCTTTGAAGATATACTCGTTTTACAAGGGCCGCAGCTTCTGTTTTGTCTTCTGCATTTTTAAATCTTACTTGAGCTAATTTATCTCCTAGTTTGTATACATTAATGGATAAATTTTTACAATTATCCATTAAATACATCCAATTTGGATAAGCGTCATCATATTTTTTTGATTGATAATCTCCCTTAAATAAATTGTATTTTATATTACATTCTTGCTTTGCATCCTGAGCATTTAATGCAAGTGACCCTAAAAAAAGAAATAGGTTTGCTAATAAAATAATTTGTTTCTTCATTTCTAATCGTATTTGTTAATCAATTTTTCTCTTTTTAAACCAGACATCATTTAATGAAAGACTAAGTCTAAAGTTAACATATTTTTCTTCCAAGAGTCCGTTATCTGTTGTACCTTTTTTACCGTATTCTACACCCAAGTTAATATTAGACAATCTATTACCTAGTGGAAATCCTAGACCAAAAGATATGCCAAAGTCATCTATACTAGTAAAAGTATTACCATTGGGATTACCATTAACTAAAAGTCCTAATTTTTCAAACTTTAATCCTCCCCTGTAAGTAACTCTTTGCCAATAGCTTGAAATAGAATTAATTTTTGGAATGTAAAATCCTCCTGCTGAAATTCTATTAGATTGACCATATTGAAAACTTTGAGCGCTATTATCAAAATAACCTGAAGCTACTAATGCGTCTTGAGTTTTATAATTTATTCCAGCATACCATTTGTTTGTTTTCCCTAGACCAAGTCCTAATATTGTTTCTAAAGGTCTATCTAAATTTGCTGTCAATGGACCCGAAAAAATAGTATCTCTGGGCTGCTCAAAACCTGATGCTCCTATTGATAATGAATATAAATTTTCTGTTCCTGTGGAGCTCAGAGAGTTACCTAACTTAACAGAAGCTCCAACATGTAAATTTAAATCTTTAGCAATTTTTGTTTTATACTGAGCTCCTAATTTTATAGAACCTCCCCTTACATTAGAATTCTCTACATTTTTTGTAGCTAAAGCAACTTCTTCACGAACATTCAGTACACTATTTTGAATATTCCCAAATAAGAAATCTAATTCTAATCCAACAGAAAATCCTTTAAAGAGTTTTAATCCAACACCTCCATAAATTCTATTCACATCACCTGACCCAACATACTGAGTAATTTCCTCAGGATTACCTTCATCATCATTTAATGTATTTAAAAGAGAATATCCTACAGAAGATGTAGGTTGCATACCAAAAACTGCTGCCATTTTCTTGGTTAAAGGAAAAGCAATACTGAAATAACTTAAACTTGTGGAATTTGTTGATTGATTTATATCTGCATCACTAATGGTTAAATCATTATTTAAAACTCCAAAAACATAAGTGGCTAGTCTAAGTTCTGATAATGAGGCCGGATTTACAAAGTTTAAATAATTTGGGCTGCTATATGCAGCTCCAATACTACCCATACTTATTTGCTCAACTGTTCTAGTTCCAAATTCTTCTCCAACACCAAAATAAGAGTAAGGGGAAGAAGTTGATCTTTGAGAAAAAGACTGCGCTGAAATAATAACAGCTAAAATGAATATGAATTTTTTAATCATTATTGATTGTTAAATGTCAATATTTTATTTAATCCTTTGAGGAGAAAATTTTGATTCGCAAAGATGCTATTTTTTAATTGTTTGGACAAGAATTTTGTATCTCCTCCTGTTAAAACTATTGTTAAATCACCAAAATCTTGCTCATATTGTGCAATTACCCCCTCTATTTCACAGATTATTCCATTAATTATACCTGAATGAATTGATCCTGAGGTAGATGCACCTACTCTATTAAACTCCTCATTTTTAGATAATAAGGGTAGTTTTTCAGTATACTGATGCAATGATTTATATCTCATATCAATTCCTGGAGAAATCGCACCTCCTAAATATTCATTTTTAGAATTAATAAAATCATAAGTAATACATGTACCTGCATCTATCACTAAAGAGTTTTTAGATGGATATGAACAAACAGCTGCAGCCGCCAATGCAATTCTATCGTTTCCTAATGTTAATGGTGTAGTATATAAATTTTTAAAAGGTAATTTGGTAGTCGTATTCAAAGTATGCAAAAGGGGTAATTTCTTAAATTCCTCAAGATATTCATCTTTTATACCTTTTACTGAACTCACTATACTTCGAGTAATAGCATATTCATTTAAAATTCTTTTTAATTCCTGTAAAAAATTAAATTCCTCACAAATGGTAGTTATTATGATTCTATCTAATTCAAAAACAGCTACTTTGATTTTTGAATTCCCTATGTCAATGACTAGATTCATTCTTTATTTAAAAGTGAATGCCAAAAATACAATAGATTTTTCTATTTTTATTTGGTAGTTGTGAAAAACTCGCTTTATATTTGCCACCGCTAAGTGCAAAGGTACCTTAGCTCAGTTGGTAGAGCAAAGGACTGAAAATCCTTGTGTCCCTGGTTCGATTCCTGGAGGTACCACAAAATTATCCCGTAACTCATTTATAAACAATGATTTACGGGTTTTTTGGTTTTTGGGGTGTGCTCAAAGGTGTGCGCAGTTTGTAACATTACATAACATTTATACTGTTATACCTTAATTATGCAGCATGGTCCAATCTATCCAAAACTTCAGCCTCTTTATATAAGACACGTCTACCTATTCTACTCGGAACAAGTATATTTTTCTTCTCCCAGTTATTAAGAGTTACTTCTGTTACATGAAGTAATTTTGCAGTTTCACTTCTACTTAAATACTTTTCATCTGAGTTATTAAAAGTAGTCTGACCTATTGCCTTCTGTCGGTTCAATTCTAATTTGACACCTTCTTTAACGATTTGGATTAGTTCGTCTTTTGTTACATTCAATATTTGGATCATTTCTTCTCTCATGATTTTCATTTTTTAGTTGTTTTTTAGAAATTCATTTGTTGTCTCAATATGTTTGTCGAGTATCGACCAACTCTTTTTTTTAAATCTACTCTTGGTTGATTTCTTATAGATATCATCTCTTATTTCCTTTATAAAATTATCATCAAGTAGATCTGAGGGATCTAACTTTTCAACCGATAAACCGGGTTTAATTCGTGTTTTTTCGTGAAGTACTTCAAACATCACATTCGTTAGTTCTAACTTATGTTGTTCCGTTGTAATGATACAATCATGGATTGTAAAAACTGGTGCTACAGAACAGCGTCTATGAAATTCAGGAACCACACAATCCAATATTAGATAACTCTCCACACGCTGTAGAAGTAGGGAGAAATTCCTTTTACCTATTCTGTCCATAATCTTTAGAATAAATTGATTTACATAGGGATAAAATTTTTCTAATAACCGAACTCCTTCCACCAATTCTCGATGTTTTCTATTGTTTTGAAACAATACATACATGATATCCTTTTTGATTGATTTACGTTGAGCATCCGTGGGAGGAACCCCATGTTCCAATTCAAATAAATGTGAATAGAAATCTTCTTGAAATGGTGCGTCTCTAAATTTTTGTAATTCGTGATGATCTCTAATTGTTATCTCATCTTTCCCCAAATACTTTCTTTGCTCAAAGTGCGCAAACATTAATGGAGAAAATAGATATGATATAACATCTTTTATAATTTTATCAGATAATAATGAATTCATTATTTG
>Ga0228653_1000023_pt1 | contig 51226 bp, 51 predicted proteins | sample 65DmetaG_FD_182745 | JGI IMG/M metagenome (GOLD analysis project Ga0228653, IMG submission 182745) | Seawater microbial communities from Monterey Bay, California, United States - 65D | ecosystem: Environmental > Aquatic > Marine > Coastal | place: USA: California | collected 2016-11-02
GGAATTAGTGTAAGCGATTGTTTTGATGTTATTAAAGGCTGGCACAACAACAAGCCAGTGGACCCTAAGACTGGATTTAAGCGCCCTAAAGTAGTCAATGCTAGTTGGGGATATAGCGGAACACGTAGTACTGACCCTACTGCTATAAGCTATAGAGGTAATAGTTTAACACCAGGAACCAATGGTGTGGCCAACAGTGACGCAGACTGGTATACATATTTTGGTATTATTCCGCAGTACTTTAGTAGCGGTACAGCTAGAAGACTTAATGTTAGAGTAGCAAGTGTAGATGCTGATGTTGAAGAATGTATAGCAGCAGGTATACACTTCTGTATAGCAGCAGGTAACAGCTATTGGTACATTGATACCGCTACAGGCGACAACTGGAATGATACAATCACTGTGGGCAATGGCGCAGAAACTCCATACAGAGGTAGCAGTCCATATACCACCGATGCATTCATGGTAGGTAATATAGATACTAGTTATCAAGGATCGTTAGAACAAAAAGCAGAGTCAAGTTGTCATGGCCCAGGAGTTGATATTTTTGCGCCAGGAACAAGTATTATGAGTTGTGCTAGTACAGACAAGTCAGGTGCGTGTGATTTAACTGATGGCACTGAAGCAAGTGCAAGTACAGTACAATCGCCTATTACAGGTTCGAGTGCTACAGACGAATACATGAAAATATCAGGTACTAGTATGGCATCTCCACAAGTAGCAGGAATGGTAGCAAGTGTGCTTCAGGCTAATCCAGGCATGACACCGGCACAGATGAAAACGTACATTCACAATAACGCAACAACAGATAAGTTATTTGTAGATTCACAAACTGAAGCCACTGCTGCGTCATTCACATTTCCTATTCCTACATCAAATGGAGCAATTGCCTATACATTTACTAGTACTGCAGATAGATCAGGAGGAAATGTAGTTGGCGATAACCCAACTATAACTATCTACGAAGGTGATACTATTACTCTTACAAATAATACAAATTCACATCCTTTGTATATTAAGCACACACAAGGTGGAGGAACAGGAGATCAAGTCACTACTCCAGCAGCAACTGGGCAAGGATCAACTCTTGGAGATGTAAGTTGGACCCCTACAGTGCCAGGGGTATATTACTATCAGTGTAGTGCGCACTCTGGAATGAACAATACTATTACAGTATTACCTAAACAGGCCTGGGGCGATGACGATAGTATTACTAGAAGCCCTAATAGAATACTTTATTCACCGTTGTGGAAAAGTAGCGAAAATATGGGCATGAAAGGTTCTCTAACAAGGACTTGACAATCTATCAATAGTTTGTTATAATACTATTATGTTCGAATATACAAAAAACAATCATGTAAATGTTGGATTTACATGTGACGATGACTTTTATTTTAAACACGGAACTGTGACTTCTCATAGTTCGTGGAGAGATGAATGTAAATCTACAGCGCAGCAACTTTATGATTTACACGGAGACAACCTTGTTTTATTGTTAAGCGGTGGCCTTGACAGCGAAGTTATGTTACATAGTTTTATTGCATGTGGCATAACTCCTAGAGTAGCTATATTTAAATATGAGCGAAATCTTAACTTACATGATATAAACTATGCATTAAGAATATGTGCAGCTAGAGGTATATCTCCTGATATTATTGATATCAATGTGGAAAATTTTTATAAAACACAGTTAATAGATTTTGCACAAGTCACACGTTGTAGTAGTCCTCAACTAAACTTGTATTATTACTTTGCCAACCGTTTGGATGGTATACCTGTATTTGGTGGTGGTGAAAACTACTTGATACGCCAAATAGGAAAAAAGCCTGTATATGATTGCGAAGAAGCTAGGGTTACTACATTATATACATATTTCCGAGATATACAGAGAGAATGTATTCCTAGTTTTTTCCAATATACACCAGAAACTATGATAAGTTACTTACAAAAAGAAAGTGTATATCGTTGGGTAGAAACAGCTTTCAAAGATAGATATATAAACAGTAAAAAGATTAAACCAAGTATTATTGCTGAAGATTTTGATGTTGAGCCTAGAGGCAAACTTACCGGCTTTGAACTAATGATGGATTTAGATAAAGAATACAGAGACAAACTATTAGCATTAAACTTAGGTGATAACGGCGAGCAACTAATACCGTTTGAAGAATATATTCCGATGTTTGGTGTAGAACTATTAAGACCTATAAAATATGAATAAACACAAGCTCATTGAATATTTAAATACACACGAAATAAGTTTAGGACTTAGTAGTAATACTAGTGAGTTGCAATTTATTAATGATACAGTTGGCTATGGAAAGTTTGCTACTCAAGATATCAAAGAAGGAGATATCATTTATCGTGTGGGCGGTATGTGGTTAACCGAAGAAGAAAGATCTGTATACAAACAAGATTATTTTCATTTAGTAAACAGTGCATGGCACTTTCAAGGTGGATTGAAATATTGGCTAAATGGTTGCCACAATCATAGTTGCGACCCTACAGCATACGTTCAAGAAAACTTAATCATTGCATTGCGTGACATTAATGTAAACGAACAAATAACTGTAGATTATGCTGGGTTTATTGATCACGATTATACTATTATTGATAAATGCTGCTGTGGTGCAAGCCAATGTCGAAAGCATATAACTGGCAAGGATTGGTTAATACACAAACTACCCGAACTATACAACTATCGTGTTAGTGGTACTATTTTGACAAAGTGGCTACAAGATCAAAAAATCTAGTATAATCATTATTATCAGCAATAAACATAGGTAGAAATAACAATGTGTTATTTGCTTGACGAATAAGATATCCGTGTTGCTGAAGTTCACGACGAATGTATATACCGTTGTTAACATGAATACCAAACACCAATCCTTTGTTTGTGTAATCTAAGTCACGTTCATTTAATTGTTTACAAAAATTATTTTGTAAATCTACCAATTGATGTTTTGTTTTTTCAACTTGTTTTATAGTTTTTAATAGTGCATGACTGCCTTGTGGATGGCCACTCATTGTATATCCATGCGAAAATACTCTATCTGTATTTTTAATATAACTTCCAATATCAGCGTTTACCATTGTAGCACTTAAAGGAAATACTCCATTGGTTAATCCTTTACTTGCAATAAGTATATCTGGTCTGTAATCAAAACTATAATCGCCTCGTCCTAATGCAGTGACAGTCTCGTCAAATATAATACAAAACCCATACTGCTGTTTTAAATCAAATAGTTGTTGCAATACTTGTTTATCAAACTCTATAACACCATTTGTAATCATTATAGGCTCTATAATAACTGCTGCTGTGTTGCTGTTTACAGCGTCTAACAGCGCCGTGTAGCTGTCATACACACTTGCTTGAGTGTTTGTACCATGATAGCCTACACTGTATGCTAAAATGTCTTTTTTACTTGTATAATATTTTGCAATGTATATAGAAGTATCAATAGCATCACTTCCACTATGCCCAAAAAATACTCTATCGTATCCAAACCATTTACATATTTGTTCAGCAGCAAGTTCTGTTGATTCGGTGCTACTCCAAAAATGTGTTGGATAATAATGTAAGTCAGTTGTAGGAGTATACATTGGATTATTGTATCCAAAGTTTACATTCCATAATCCACTGTTACAATCAATATATGTCTTACCGTCGGCGTTTGTTACAGTATCATTTTTTCCAGAAACAAAAACTTCTGGATTTGTGAATCTACTATGATTTGAATAAGAAAATATTTGTTTAGACATTGAATTTGTCAATTGTTTCTTCTATGCAATCAGCAATTAAAAATATACTCTCACAACTACGTTTTGTAATAATGCTGTGGGTAAATTTAGGATCAAAAAGAAATGCATCGCCTTCTTTTAAACGCAACTCTTTTCCATTGTAAGTCCAATCAGTGTGATTGCTATTTTTATGTATAACTTGTACATATCTTATAGGGCTATCTTTGTCAACATGCATAGGTAATTCATGCGGACCCTTGTGAATACTATACCAAAGATATTTGAATTTTTTGTTTTTACACTGATCATAATAATAAGAGTTATCTGCTATGCTGTCATGATCAAAAATATGTACAGGAATATTTTTGTATCCGTCTTCAAAGAGTATTGTTCCATCTTGTGCCATATGCAAAACTGATGTGAATACTTGCTTATCCATACAGTGATAATCGTTCGTCCAAACAAATTCACTTCCAGTTTGTGTTTCGTGATACTCTTGTGTTGGGTTGTAAAGATTAATCATAATCCAGTCATTTATCACTGAGCTTAATTCAGTTTGTACATGCTGATTGATTTTTGAAAAGAATAACTGTTTGAAATATTGAGTATCAAATAAAGGTTCTATAAACTTTGCGTCTGCCATATTTTATGCTCCGGTATGACCAAATGATGCTCGCATATTATTAGGTGATAAGTCTACCAACTTAGCTTCAACACTAAGTTGATTTGTGTTAATAATATCTGAATGATATTTTGAAATCCATTCAAGATTTTTGTCATAAACTATATCAGGAATCTGTGTAGAACTTAAAACCTTAGTTGCTGTATTATGGTTGAGGCCAAAACTACGCAATCTAGGATACGCCCAAAAACTAGTATTGTAATCTGCATGACGTTCAAACCCAGTATATGAATGATCCGATAACATATCTTCCCATTGTAATGCTATTTCTTTTGCTCTTATTAAATCCATTGTAGCATGTTTCCAATAATATTCAGGGTTCCATCTTAATTCATGTATACCATATTTGCCTTGTGATTCACTAAACTGATTACTTGTTCGGCCACCGTCATCTGCTATAAACAATATTTCATATTGTGCTTTATTTAAATATTGTTGTTCTTTCAGCCAACTTGCTGTGTCCATAAGGCTTTCTTCAGTTTCACCTACAAGACCAATAATGAAACTGCCTGTTAAAAATACTTCCTCACCTGCTGTTTCTCTTATCCATTTTATTATGCCTTTAATTTTTTGTGGATCTAATCCTTTTCCACATATTTTACCTGCTGTATGATTCAAAGTTTCAATACCTAAAAACATTCCTCTACATCCCATTTCTAACATCAATGGTAGCATTTGGGGATACTTATGAAACATATCAGGTCTAGCATAACTTATCCATTCAATCTTAAATGGTAAACTAGTAATTACACTATGCATCATTTCAATTTTTTCTAAACTATCATTTACTGTATCGTCAGTAAGTTGGTAACCTGTAGTTCCAAAGTGCTCATAGTTATACAGTAGTTCTTGTTTCAAACATTCGGGACTTTTAATAACTGTACCATGTGTATCATAAAAACAAAACTTACAACCAAATCTACAGCCTTTTGATATTTCTAACGGCAACCATTCTCCCGGTTGTACACAATCTTTTACTGACCATTTGGTTTGATTTACTACAGCGCCTCTGCCAGCAAGTGCAGGTTCATTGATAAAAATTACACTGTCTTTTTCAATTACTTGACTTGGATCTAGATTATTATTAAAAAAATCAACAATGGTATTTTCACTATAACCATGAAACATATAATCAACATACTTTAATATTACAGGCGCCATAGGCATCTTTTTTTTCTGTACTATTTGTTGTTTATAGATAGTATCTACAATAGCGCCACCTATTATAATCTGTGCTTTAGGAGCAATTTCTTTTACACGTTGGAACCAATCTAAACATTCTTCTTGACTAAAGTGCCATAGGTTAAAATCTTTTTGTTTTGGATTAAATGGATTATTTAAAAATGTTACACTAAGTGCAACGTATTCAGTATCAGGTGTTACTAGTTGTTCAAATACTTCAAAAAAGTTATCTAGTTTTGTAAAATAATCTAAAACAACAACATCCATTTGAGGACAATTTTCTCGAATGCTATTTGCTACACAGTATGGACCCATATAACGAGACCAAAAGTTGTACTTGCTATTTCCTTCATATCGTCCACTGGTATAGTTTCCATTAGCAGGTGCAGTGTTGTTTAATTCTTTTTCAACACTCTTATCAAACACATGCTTTTCAACCATATCTTCACGTTCTTCGTCGGTGCAAAAATGTTGGCGAAACTTCACACCTCCGGTGCCTCTAACATCATAAATATCATTTAATATAATTACTCTACTCATAATAAGTTATTTTTCCTTAAATATTCATTTGCTAGTTGATTATAATTATTAGCGTGTTGTCTAATCCATGTGGTATTATTTTTATCTGCACTAATAATCTCACTGTGTGTAAATCTTAAATTACTAGCACGACTGTATCCTAAATATGATGTCATAATACGTTTTTGCCAAGCAGTACCTTTTTGTGCTTGCTCGATAATATTTATCATGTCTGACTTTGTCATGTCACCGTTTTTCCAGTCTTCAACATATATGCCGTTTGCATTCTTTTCAAGTGTAACTGTGTATCCGTATTTTTCAGGATTGCGTTGTATTCTACTATAATCAATAGTATATTCTTTGTTAGGATCATATCCGCCAATATATAGAGGAGTTATCTCCCAAGCATCAAGCCATGGCTGTGTACTAATCCAATCTACTAGTTCAATACAACTAGACTTTGTTTCTCCTGGTAATCCTAGTATGAATCCGCTGCCTTGTACTATACTATCTCCCCATGCACTTTTACATTGTTCTAATGCACTTTCGATAATATAACGTTTGGTTACTTTGCCTATAAGAGGCCCTACCTGATCTGTAACTGTTTCTATTCCCCATTGTATACTGCGGCAGCCACTTTCTTGTATCATACTAATCATTTCAGGCTTTTGGTATAACAAATCAAGTCTGCCAAAACCACTCCATGTAATATCAAAAGGTAGGTTAGTAAATACATTGTGTATTAGACTCATCTTTCGCATGTTTTCGTTGAGCTGATAATCGGTAATCATGTAGTGCTGTGTACCAAAACGTTCGTAGTTTTCTATTAGTACATCTCGCAAATGTGTTTCGTCCAAGGTCCAACTGTTTACTGCTTTTTTAGGGTAGTCACAAAAGGCACAGTTAAAGGGACAACCTCTACTGATTTCTAATGGTAGTGCTTCATGTGGAAATATATAGTCATCGTCAGTCCAATGTATTTTACTATACCTAAACTCTTGCTCTGTCATGCTACCATAATCAAGTTCTGACTTAACAAAGTTGGTGTCAGGAAACTGTTCCATTAATCCTAACACACTTTTATCGGCCATACCTCCTACCCATAAGTCTACCATAGGATACTTTTTTTGCAATGCTCTTTTTTGTGCAACCTTCTGGCCACCTACAACTATCTTTATATTAGGATATTTGGCTTTTGCATTATCAAACCATTTAGAAACTTCTTCTGGTGAAAAAGGAAAGTATACATTCCACATATTACTTTTGCGTGTTCTACTATCTGCACTCCAATGTGTTTCCCAGTCTTCTGGCATTAGTGTACTAAAATGTGTACTACTAAATCCTAGAAACTTTGTTTGTTTGCTTACATATAAATCTATAGCACGTTTAAACCGTTCTTCAGTAAAATGACTAAAGAAATCTATAACTTTAACGTTGTGTCCTGTTTCACGTAGTCTGCTGGCAACTGTGTAGGCGCCTGCATCTCTGCCCCAACCTATACTACCATTGCATTCTGTAAATAGCACTACATCATAAATCATGTTGGTTTAATCACATAACAGTTCTGTTCGCTAGTTTCAGTTTCAAAAAACTTGCTTGTTTGTTCAAAACCAGCATTTAAATAAGTTTCTAATGCAACTTTCCTTGGCAGGCTCCAACAGTAAACCATTTCTGCGTTGCGTCCAAGATAACAAGCATGTTTCAACAACTTTGTGCCAATTCCTTTTTTTCTATATTGAGGAAATACAAACAACCCTCTACTCCTATAGTGAAATCTACTACTGCAATGTCCGCTATTAACTCCTGCTATTTCGCCATCGACAATATAAGCAAAAAAAGTCGGAGTATATTTTTTACTTATACTAGTATAAGGTATATCCTCATATCTCATATTACTCATTGGCAATATTTCTTTTCTGTTAGGCCAGAGATGTTTTTTCCAAATTTCTTGTATGTCTAAAAATGTAATGTATTCAATCAATCTGATCTCCTACAACAATATGTTTGGGTACAAGATATTGATATATTTTAAAAAAACTTTGATTGAATGTATTGCCGCTAGAAGCCATTCCACTGTGTGGCATTTCAACTGGCACAGTTAATGGTTTGTTTACAAAGATAGTTCCCCAACGTGCATGTTCAACTACATAACGTTTGGTTGCTAAATCTTTGGTGTATAAATGCAATCCTAATCTATTAGGAAGTTGGTTTATTTGTTTTACAAGATCTTTGATATTTGTATATGTGCTTACTGTTGCTGTAGGAGAAAAGTGATCAATATCATTGCACTCTCCTAAGGTAACACCGTCAATTTTTGTTACAGTATCAAGTAGTTTTTCAACAACAAAAATATGTTTAGGTGCTGTGCAATCTGCTCCAAGATTGTACTTAACACTCCATTCAAGATTTTCTAATATAAATGCCGAATTACCATCGTTAACAACTGCTATACTTGCTCCGCCTACATCTGCGTTTACATCATGGTGGTTTGATTTAAAATAATCTGCTGTTTTCTTGCTGCCTGTTATATCAACAAAGTCATACTCTTGTAAATTTATATTGTTGACTATTTTTACACTATTGTATTTGTTTTTCCAGTTATCTAATATCCAAGGCAAGGCACCTACATTACCATCATTTAGTTTAATATCAATAGTGCATCCAGCTGCTAGTGCCGGCGCTATTTTCCATAATGCTATAACCAATGGATAGTTCCAAGGAACAACACCTAAACAGTGTCCTTTTGATTCCCATCTCATACTACTAGTGCATGTCTTAAAGTATTCATATTCAGGCACGGCTATTAGGTTTCGAGCTGCACCAGCATAATATCTACAAATATCAACACTGATATTAATAAGAGCAGTAGGTTCTAGTTGTAGAATATATTCTTGATTATCTTCAATAAACTGAGCCAAACTCAAAAGAATTGATTGTTTATCTTGTGGTTTCATATCTTTATTATATTACAGAAATACAGTTTTGTCAAGTATTTCAAACCGCAAACTTAGCCCTATTTTATAATCACAATCCATACGACCTGTGCAGTGTAACTGATTGCTAGGAAATACAAGTATGTTGCCTGGCTTATAATCATATGCAGTACCAGTTAAACCGTAAAACTGTTCTTCATTGCGATAATCATATTTTAATATTTCATACATATCGTCAGAAATAGGCTGATCGGTACAGCCAATTACTGTTGGGTCTTTGTATGGAAAGTCACGTTTTTTATTAAGGTTAAAATCTTGTTCAGGTTTCCATATATCACCTAACCATGTTGCACCACTGTAATCAGTACAATGCTGATCAAACACAACAAACTTTTGTTCTGCATTATCACTTACATAAAGTGGGATTAAAATATTGTAACTATTTTTATTGTTTCCGCTATCTATATGTGTAAAGTAAGGAAAGTCGTGCTTATAAAAATTATCACCTAAGTTTTTGTCAACAGGTATATATTTTTTTAAAATAGGTTCAAGTATGTGTTGTATATGACTCCAGGGCTGTCCAATTTTAGTCATTCCCATTGTGTCATAGTGTAGATGTGTATTATTATTAAAGAAATCGAGAAGGTTATCTACTACGTGGGCAGACAACACAGATTTATACATTTTAACTGTCATATATTATTTTATATGATTTACTTGTATCTCTTGCTTAGATTTGGTTGGAAAAACAAATTCAGGTTTGCTATGATGCTCTCTGCGTGGTCTTGATTTATTTTTGAAGCCAATCCCCATTAACAGTTTGATTGGATTTTTAGCACCAACTATAGTTGCAACTTCTGTTGCGTCAAAACATGCACAACACCCTGTTCCGTAGTGTAGCATACTAGAAATAAGATTTGCATATCCTGCTGCAATACCAATTGCCATGTGTGCATCTTTTTCTAAATTTTCCTTTTGAGCAGCCGTTAGTTTACCATCATCATGTGCCCACATTTCGTCATTTCGATGTACTGTATCAGTAGTATGTCTACTCATATAATCTTCAACTTCAAATGCTAATACTAAGTTTGCTAGTACTTGACTGTTGGTTTCATTCTTTCCTGTTTCGTAATTTAAAAAACCTGAAGTAGTGTCATGAATATTTTCAATAACTTGTCTATTGGTAATTACATGAACTTTATAAAAGGAAATATTCTGTTTGCTAGGACAGTTTGTTACACTATGGACTATTAAATCAATGTCATCCTGCGGAATCTGTTTTTGTAAATCCCAGTTGCGTTGACAATGCTGACTTCTAATAATTGCTTTTTTTACTTCTGTATGGTTCATCAATAAATTCTCCTCAATGTATTTATGACAGTATTATGTCAACTGCGTTGTCTACTGTAATATATTCTGTAGTAGCCATGTTGGGATACTTTTGTAATATGCGTTCAGTTCCTACATACCCAAACTGAGTATATTTTAAATTCAAAGTTGTATCTAACTTAATCAAATCGTTGTGTAAAACACGCAATGATTTTTTCTGTATTTGATATTCTAACAAATGTTCATAGTTTTTTAATATTGTTTCGTCTTCTGCTATTACACTACCAACATTGATTATTGTTTTATTAGTATCTTTAAACGCATGGAACAGATCTAACAACATATAAGTTTGCCCAAACCCATCATGTGCATTGTTTATAAAAATATCAACATCATTGCATTGTTTAATAATATGTTTTCTATCAATGTGTTCATTGATATTATATCCTGTGCTTTTACTAAATCCAATAAAGTTTGTGACTGATTCAGATATAGCTTTTCCTATACCAGATGTATGTCCTGTTATTGCGTATTTCATTTATCACCCAATATTGTAACTACCAAATGAAGTCTTTCATCTGTACTACCGTTAAATGCAGTATGAGGAACAACTGTGTTTGTCCAGTACCACTGATTTTGTTTTAGATGCTTACTTTTGTTTTCAATAACCATAAAACACCCGTCTTGTGTTTTTATTGGATAATGTAATCTAGGAGTATCATCATTGTGCCAAGTTAAACAAGTTTTAGGCCTAGAATTCATTATGCGAATTCTGCCTACTTTATATTTTTTAGTTACACTATTATACACATCTTCAAATAATGAATCTTTAAACCCTGTACAAAGTACCTCAAAGCTATCTTCCTTTAAAGGAACTTTTCTAGGAGGTACTATTAGTTTGCCGTGTTCGTTTGTGTAACAGCTATCCCAATCTAAAAACAAACTTCCTCTGCCTGTTAAACAGTTTGACGGATCAGCTTTGGTTGCGTTTAAACAAATCTGATCGTTTACATCATGATGCCACCATATTTTTTTTTCATCAAGAAGTCTTAAAAATTCTGTATACAAATCGTATACAGGAAGGTTGCTGAGTTCAATAAAGTTCACTGACTTTCCTTTGTGGTCCATAGTATTATACTTTTCTTGTTTTTAGTACCCGAACTTTTATATGAATCGCTACAATGAAATCTACATTGATGCCATAGCATAAGACTATTTTTCTTCCATTCTATTATTTTTTCAATACTCATTCCTTCAAAAAAACTGTAATCTTCATGTTGATTTAAATACCGATTATAATATTCCTGTGTAATAGTAGTTTCTTTTATAAATCCTTGTGAGTTTTTTATTGTGTTAGGTTTTAAGAAACCTGTAAAAATATGACGGCGTTGTTCCCAGTCTTGATCAGGAAAATAATATTGGTCAAATGTTATAGTAGATGCTGTTCCCCAATTACTATCCTCACTTACAACATCTAAAGGAATACACAGTGTTGCATAGGGTAACGCATTTTCTCTAACATCAGCTAAGTTATGATCAGTATGCGTTGGAACAGGATTACCAAGTGTGTTTGAAACTACTGATAGATATACATTGTGAGGTCCTATTATATCTTTTATGCGGTCGCTAAGTAGACTATCAAGCGTACTTTCATAATAGTTAAACTTAGTATACTGTTGTCCTGAATGTACAACAGGATCGTTTTCTTCAAGCTCGGCTGCTATAGTTTTTATTTTGTCAAACTCGCTGGTACTAAAAAAGTTTTCAAACAACTCAGAAGGAAACATTGTTTTGTTTTGAGCCTTCATTAGTTCTTTAGAATAATACATTTTAGGTTTCCTGCAACTGGCATTCGATATATTTATTTACAAACTGTTTTGTATTATTCAATAACAAATCGTAGGATACGTCTATCTCGTATACATTTACAAGATCTGCCATTGAGCATTGTAAAGACGTACTAAATTCTCCTATTCGAAATCCAGCAACTTTTTTGTACTGAAAAGACTTGTCGTTTAAATCAAGTGCTACTTGAACTAACTCAGTATGTACTAAATCACCATTTACCCAGTTAACAAGATTATCATCTGTGAACTGGTATCCATACTTTTCATAGTTTTTTTCAAACTCGCTTACAAACGGAGAGCCGTCTTCGACATTAATAGGATTAATGTATAATGCCCAATGCCACCAGCAACTCATATCATTATCTATCATCCATTGTAAATCTATTTCTTCTTGTTCTTTATTCCACCCTGGTAAACCTACAATCATTCCCATCCACCAGTTTGTTTTATCTTTCCATTCTTTTTTTAGTTCTAACAAAAAGGCTTTTGCGTTTTGTCCGTTCCATCCTTTTCCTATTGCTTTTGCACCCTGTGTTTGAAAAGTTTCAATGCCAAAAAAAGCACTGCGCAATCCAGATTCAGGAAGTAAAGTTATCATTTCAGGATTAGCTGCTAATAAGTCTATTCTTAAATAAGCAACATATTCTAACTCAAATGGCAAAGACTTACTAATACGATGAATCATTTGTACTTTATCCAAACTTTCATTAAATGTATCATCGCTAAAATAATATTTGGTAGTACCAAACTGCTGATAGTTTTGTAATAACTCTGTACGAATATCTTCTTCACGCCTTATATTAGTTCCTTTTTTTCGACCGATTAAAGGAAACTGACAAAACTTACATTTAAATATACACCCTCTGCTTATTTCAATACTTAATGTTTCATAGGGCTGAATAGCATCATCATTGTGATACTTTCGTGTAAAATTTTGTATATTAAATAGTGGACGCACTTCTATTTTGTTTGATAAGGTATCTAACATTGCAAGTGTTTCATCTTCTGCAAACTGATGTATACGAATCCAGTCGTTATCGTCTATTACACTAGAATACGAGTTTGATCCTCCAAGTGCCCATTTTATATTAGGATGTGTTTGTTGAAACTTTTCTTTTAAATGTGTTACCCATTTAGGACAACAAATGCCGCCGATTTTTACTCCATCATGTACAACTACGTCAATATTCCAAAAAGTAGTACTTACTCCAAATGCAAGTGTATTCTCGTCAACATGTTTGTTAGCTATTTCTTCTAAAATGTTAGGGCTAATCTTAAAACAAAAGTCTATTACTTTTACAGTATACCCAAAAGAACGTAACCACGAGGCAAGTTGATATTGTCCGCCGGAACGTACAGCATAATGTTCTGGTTCCTGCATTCCTGCAAAGATAATAAAGTTTGCCATTATAACTTCCTTTTAGGAATTTTGCTATCAGCACTGCTGACACAACTACCTGTTATACAAGGCATAGCTTTATCAAACAGTTTAAATCCTGTTTCAATATTCCCAAGTGGTACATCGTGACAACTATAACTGCGTTTAACACTGCCATCAGGTTCTCTAATAATAATACCCTGATATCCTGCATTACAACTCCAACCTTTAAAGTTGTTGAAGTTAAATGCATTAAAACGTTCTGCTTGATCCATATACCAGTTTTTGCCGTTAGCATCTTTCATTTCAATTTGCATGTGCCACGGTATAGTAGTGTCCAGCTTTCCATCAACACCTGTAGGTATTTCAAATGTTGGTTTAGGACGACCTTCCCACTTGCGTTTGCTTTCTGTGTACGCACGTTGTGGCATGCCGTTGTGTAAACGTTTTAGGTCCTCCGGTTTGTATCCATCAACCACCCTACTAGCAGTAGGGTCTGATTGCGGCTTGAGTGTGACGTTGATTCCTTGCTCGTGGAAGAACAGGGCATTTTCCCAATCTCGTTCAAACCAGTCTGGAACCATAACCATATTAATTGTAACTTGTACATCGTGTTCTTGACACAGGATTAATTTGTCTGCGAACTCCTGCATCTTCTCCTTTGTATTTAAGTGCTCTGTGTGCAAACTTGCTGTAATGCTTGCACGGTGGAACGGCTTTACTGCTTCTACATACTGCTCAAACCAACGCATGTTACGACTACAGTTACTAGTCATGTGTACGCTGGTATAGTTAGTATTGTCTACGTCATCAGCCAGATGCTGTAGAATGTCCAAGTAGCCAGGATGGAAAGTAGGCTCACCGCCACTAAGACTAAAATGATAACTATTAAATCCGTTTTCACGTGCTTGCCTCTTTATTTCATCTATGGTCCGTGTGCATAGTTCGGTAGGACGGTGATCCTTACGGTCGCTGCGGGCATAAGGCCAGCAGTAGGAGCATTTGTAATTACAGAACCTTCCAAGGAGCCAACTAACAGTAAATATATCACGATACAACAGGGTACGCTGACCAACACTAACAATGTCGTCAAAGGGTATTTTTGTAAAGTCATAATTTGACCATTTTAAATCTTCTGTCATATTATATTATAGCATCCGTTTTGTGTTCTGTCAATATATTTAAGTGTTGAATATTGGTATAAGCAACTTCTTGATAAAAATCTCTTTTACTTTACTTATTACCCATAAATACTATTAACATATCAGGAGAACCAGATGTTTTTAGATGACGCTAGTACAAATATCAAAAAAGCTGTTATTCGCAGCCAGCATGTTCAAAGAAATTGGGACCTAAGTCAAGAAATGCACCAGGGTGATATAGATCTTCTTGTTCATGCTGCAACTAATTGCCCAAGTAAACAAAACTTTAAATTTTATGATTTACATGTAATTACAAATAGAAATAGTATTGAAGAAATTCACAAGAACACCAATGGTTTAGGTATCACAAATGAAGAAACTGGCAATGCAGAATTTACTACAAATAGTCAAGTTCTTGCACATAGTTTATTTATTTTTACTGATACAGTTAGATCACCCAAGTACATAGAAAAGTGGAAAAATCACGATGGTGAATTAGAAAAAAATTGGATTCGAGATCAACATATGGCGATTGGAATTGCAGCTGGTTATGTAAATATAATTGCAAGTCAACTAGATTACAGAACTGGTTATTGTGCATGTTTTATTAATGAACCTATACAGGAAATCATTGGTTCAAATAACAGTATCGAACTAATGATCGGCGTTGGCATTAAAGACGACAGTTTGGATCGTAAAGTACATCATAAAACTGGTAGAATGCTGCACAGTTTTGTCAAAGAACCTATTACAGTACATTACCACAGATAAATTAGTTGTTAACATAAAAACATATTTCTGGCTCAATTTGGGCCAGATCTACTTTTCTTACTTCTTTGTACCTATTTCAACATTCTTAGTACCAAACCCTATTATTGCTCTTTTATATTCTACCGATGATTCAAAATTGTCTGGTATTTTTCTTGTTGATAAGAACCAACTACTACTGTGCCACCTTGCTGGATCAAACAACATCATTGTTCCTAATTCCCATTTATAAACACTATCAACTTTTAAATTTGCATACTCTCCAACATATCCGCTTCCAATGGGATTGTATTTTAAAACTTCCTGATCATATTTCCATTCCCACCAATTCGGCGATCCTCGATAATCAACAACTTCATTTGTATCTTTATAACGCATTTCCCCTTGTCGGTACATGAGCTTTCGAGGCTCAGTAGCTATTTTGTCATAATTTATAGTATAAGGTTGTCTACTATTCCAATCTAAGGGTATTATAACACCTAATACAATTTCATTGTAATGTGTCATTTCTCCATTTCGGCCTTCCCAGCAGTCAGCCTTATTATAATATTGTCTGTCATAATCAGTATGCAAACCTGCAGGCTCGCCACTATGAAAATATTCTAATCCCCAATCTAAATTTACATCAAAGCACTCATTAAAAAAGTTCTTTAATTTTTTATTTTCTTCATGCGGTTCGATTTTACAAAATCTATTAAGGTCATTTGCACCTGTAATTTTTGCATTTTTAGACTTTAATATTTTTTCAAAGTTTGTTTTGTGAAAATTTAAATCAATTTTATCTATGTTGTGATTTCCAAAGTTTACTTTCATACTAATATCTCTTCCTGTGTCTGTTTTGCATTTATAATTTTCTCTTTGTAATCTAGTGTTGAAAAAATCTTAGACTGATCTAATATACAACTATCAGAAAAAACAAACATATTCTTTTCCTTGGGTAATGCTGTAATTACTCTATCTTGTATTTTTGCTCTTTGTTCTAAATTATATATTATACTTGTAGGCTTGTAATGGAAAATATTACTTAACCAAAATAATTTAAATCCTTTTGCATTAAAGAATTTTTCAAAAGTGTTTTCATTGTATTGCATAATGTCTATGTGTTTGAAATCAAAAGTTACTGTTTCTCTTAGTTCAGCAAACCATGATTGAAATTGTTTTTCGCCTCCAAAAAAATCAAAAAACTCTTTTTCTCTATTACAATCTTCAACAATAGTTCCAGTGTATTTTAATTTAGTTGCAGTGTCTTTTACAAAATTTTCGTAATCTATTCCGTTCCATTGATAATATATAGCTTTCATCATTTCTACACTAAACTCATCCCAATCATAAAACAGCAATTTTGTATCGCTGTCAAATCCTTTATCTTTTAAAACTTTTAAATGATTGAGTCCTGCACAAACTGTTGCAAATCTTTTTATTTTTTTATTTGGAATTTGTTCCAATCTTTGTTTTTCTGTGTTATATAGATAATATTTTTTAATAAAATTAAAATCAATAATATTTTGAAACTGATCGTCAATTTCATATGGATAAGAATATGCCTTGCTATCTCGAATACTTTTGTTAAAACTTTTAATAGTAAAGCCTGCATCTAAAAACGATTTAATAAAATTGTATCCTTGTTTTAAATCAGTGTAAAGCTTCTCTTGTGTGCCAGGAGCAATCCAATAAGGAGTGTAATCGTCATGATGATTCTGTTTAGATCTCAAAGGCACATTGCATAACAATTTTTTTTCTTTATGACCATATTCGGGGCATCCTATACTTTTCCAAACATCTGCATTAAAATAGAAACATTGATTGTGTAATTCATAGTATCTATCTTGTTTATCTAATATATGTCCTACTAGCACATCGTCATCATTAATATTTTCTATTAGTTTTGAAATAAACTGTCCATTTACTTCTAAATCATTTCCAATATCAATAATTACTACATGCTTGTGGTCACTCCAATTTTCAACAAAATCTAATGCTGACTCCATGTATGTAAAGACTTTGACTTTTACTTGAACACTGATTTCTAAAGCCCAGTATTGCAATAAATTTTGACAATAAGTCTTAATTTTATTGTTTTTAATTTCTGCGGTGTTGTTTAGAAAGATGACTAAATATTTATTAAGTACCATGTTTATATTTATAAAAGGATCTTACAATGGATAAATTTATCGAACAATACAACTATCCTGCAAAACAAGTATATGATAAAAACATCGATAGCATCGATAAATTGTATAAGGCAAAGAACATACCGTTTCTTCCTATAGCAGGATTTGAAAATGCTAAATGGGAGAAAATGCTAAAAGAAGCTAAATCATTAAGCGATCAATATGTTACACATAGAGCAAAAGAAAGTGATGGGTGGCAAAGTTTATGTATACATGGATTAAGTAGTGTACACACTGATCATCATTCTCGGTATGGATTTCCTGATAGAAACAATGCGCCTTATAAATGGACTGATATAAGTAACTTCTGTCCAACAATAACACGTTTTTTTAAAAAGTCATTTGGGTACAACTTGTATGACAGAATAAGAATTATGAAATTGCGTCCAGGTGGTTATATAGATTTACATCAAGATGTATTTGATTTAGACGAAGCAAGATTAGGTCCTATTAATATTGCGTTAAACAACCCAGAAGATTGCAAGTTTTATATGGAAGATATAGGATATCTACCTTTTCAACAAGGAAGTGTTATTATGCTTAATCTTTATAATAAACATTGTGTGTACAATAATAGTAACGATGATAGATATCATTTGATTGTACACGGAAAAAAAGGTACAACGTGGCCCGATAGATTATGGAATAGTTACAAACTACATGCCTAAATACTTTAAAGTATTTTCTCCTAAGACAGTTTTATCCATTCTGCGTTGTTTTAAAAACCATTCTAAACTATTTTTAGTCTTGGATTTTAAATAACTCATATTTAGATCGTCGTAGTTATCTAATGTAAATTCTAATTGTTTTTTTACATTATCAAAATTTATATTTTTATAAACTTGATTAATGATATCCTTTGATAAAACCTTATAATCAAGTTCACTACCATCTGGTTTTAAATCAAACATAAAACTAAAACTCGGCCAACGTTTAAACTCTTCTATAATATCAGGTAAAAATTCAAAATTAATTATAGTGACTAAGCCATCAACATTTACCCATGTGCTATTTGGTTTTTGATCGATAAGGTAATCTACATTTTGTTGCACCTTGTTGTACTTATAAGGCCAACGGATAAAGTCATAGTTAGACCCTATACTATCTATGCTCACTGTTACTTTAGAATCTTTTACCTGTTTTAAATTTTTGATAATCTTTTCATTCATTACTGTACCATTTGTAGTAAATACAAGTGTTGTGTCAGAACACAATCCTTGATCTATAACTTTGCCTATTTCTGTCCAGTTTTCTGCCAATAGAGGTTCGCCGCCAATAATTTTAAGTTCGCCTATATTCCTATTTTTTAAAAAATCTGCAACTACTTTAGCAACCTTAGAAGGATTGCCATTTACTTCAGGATCGTGACTCCATTTACCAGGAAGTTTAGATCTATCTTTATAACCCGATGTAATTTTTTCTATAAGGCTACTAACATTTGGAGCACAAAAAGGACAGGCTAAATTACAAGTGTTGCCAACTACAACATCTAAAATATGATAGTCTAGCACAGTTTCTTTAGGAAAAATAAATCTAGGACTTTTTGTAGGGTTATGTTTTTCTACTTCTATACAAGGATGACATGCATCGTGCAATTTGTCAGTATTTTTTTGCCAATCTAAAAAATATAATCTATTGTCGTGAGATTCTAAGTCTTGCCATGTATTACAAACTTGCCATTTCTTATACTGGTTATCAAACTTTCCTCCATGCATATGACAACAAGGTCTAGTCCTAAAAACTAGATCATTGTCTTGATTTGTGCTAAACTCAAATCTTAATGCCTTGTCGATATAAGGACAGAAGCTATCCATTAAATAAATCCTTGTATTGTGGTACAATATCTAATACATTTTGATTTCGTATTTCGTCTAGTTTTTTTGTTTGATCAACAAAATGACCTAACCATTCTTCACTGTAGTCTTCACTTAACATAAATTTTTCAACTCCGTCAAGTAGTTTTTCAAAGTTTTGTTTTATATGGTCGCTGTATTCAGTAGTTCTAATCCATTCTCTAAAGATTTTATAATATTCTGAAACTTGTGCCTTTAGCTCAGGTGGTAAAACTTTTACATTAAAATACTTAGGACTATGACACATATGATGTGTTACAATAGGACGAGGACCAGTAATAGGATTGTAACTATCTAATCCGCTATCTTCTAATTTCCATTTCATAAATTCAGGAAAATGAAACACATTATAAGGTGTTACTGTAAATGCATACCATGCTTTGAGATTTATATCTGCTTCTTCTAGCTTTTGCATATTGCGATATACAGCACTCCATTTAGCTGGAGTTCTTTGATAGTCAAATACATCTCCCACGCCATCAATGCTTACTCCAATTCTTACCTGTTTAAACTGCTCCCATAAGTGTACAAGTTTATTAGGTACCATGGTTAGATTTGTGTTGTACTCCAATCTTACATTTTTTGACTTGCCACTTGCAACAAGTCTTTCTAAACTTTCAGTGTGTTCATCAATAATTAAAGGTTCTCCACCAACAATGTATATTTTTTTGCTGTTTGGTGCATACTTTTCAAAGTTGTCCCAATATCTATTGCTGTTTTGAAACCAATCATATTGATCTGTGCTCCAACGACCTTTTGCATTTTTTGTTAATTGAATTTTATCGTGAGTATCTTTGTAATGTGTTCTACCATGTAGTTTAACAAAGTCGTCATACCATGTGTGACTGTCAGTAGGACCGCACATTCTACATTTAAGGTTGCAAAAGTTTCCGTATCTTATATCAATAAACTCTATATCTTGTTTGCTTGTATCTATTGTTCCGTCTTCTTGTGTGATAGGTGCCATTTTTTCTAGACTAACATCTCCAAACCACTTACCCCAGTCTTCGTTTTCGTACTCTCGGCGGCTGCGTATTCCGTTTTTTTCTTCTTGTCTACAACGTTCGCATTCAGGATGCCATTCTCCTTTTAACATACTAGCTCGCACTTCTTTGAGTAATTCAGCATTTCTTGCTTCGTTCCAATCGTCTTTGCCAGCATTGTATGGAGTGCCATTTTCTTTGCGCATAATACCACGCTGCGGACTGTAACTATTTGTATTACAGCAAATCCTTAGGTCACCATTATTACGTAGATTTATGCTATTCCACGGCAGCGGACAAAAAGTACATTTACTCATTCTATATCCTTAAAAATATCTTTCATCTCTGGAAATGTTTCATCGAAACTGTTTCCACGTTGCCGATCACATAATCCTAAAAACTCTTTCATCTCGGGCAAGCGTTGGCTCCAGTCTTCGCTTTCCATAAAACTGAGAATACCATTTAGTCTTTTAATACCATATTCAGCACTTCGCCACTGTTCGTACTCTACTTTACCTTTGTGCCAATCCGGAATACCTAGCTCCCAATTAGCTTCCCACCAGGGATACCATGCTTCGTATTTTGCTCTGCACTTAGCTTTGAAGTCTGCAGGCAAGCTCTTGACATTTAGATGTGCAGGCCAATATACAAAGTGCTGACTAATACCGCCTGCGCCAAATGGCCACATGTTAATCTTTTTAAACTTCTTCTCTAGCTTCCATTGAATAAAGTCTGGCAAGTAATATACATTAAGTGCTTGTACTGCACACGCTATAGTGATTTCAACATTATCTGTAGTTTGTGTATCAAGAATGTGAAATACTTCTTCTTGTCGTTTCCATTCACTTGGATAACGAATGTAATCGTTCATCTCTTTAATGCTGTCTATTGAATAGTGGAATCGTACTAATTTGAATTCTTTCCACAGATCAAATAAATCCTCTCTCCACTCAACTCCGTTTGAGTTATATCGCAGTTCAAGATCTTTTGCATAACCCATTTTAATTGCATGTTCAAGTATTTCATAGTGTTCTTCAATAATAAGACTTTCACCACCAGCAAAATAAATTTGTTGCATACTAGGCATCTGTTCATAAAACTGTTGCCAGAATACAGGATTTTGCTTGTGCCAATTATAACTACTGCCATTAGTGCTGCCTTTGTTGTCCCACTGCATAATCTCTTTGAGTGATTCATTTTTTACTTCAGGAAAAATCTTTTTATAATCCTTTATCCAGCCACTACTGTCATGTGGACTACACATTACACATGCTAACTGACACTTTGTGCCAAACCGCAAATCAATATATGCTAAGTTAGGCGGAACACTGCCGTCCTCGTTTGTTTCTTGTAGTATTTTATCTACATCTACACGCTCACTCCAATAGTGTGTTTCCCACATGCGTTTGCTGCGATGTCCAGCAGCTTCTTCTTTGTAGCACTTCAAGCAACTTGGCGGCTTTTCTCCGTTGAGCATTTGCTTGCGAACATTTTTCATATACTCGCTATTCCATGCTGTTTGAAAATCACTAACGTTTAAGTTGTTAGGTCTTCCTTCATCATCTTTAAGAATACCTACTTGCCCGCCGTGTGCTTTATCGTTGGTAGGGCCAACTGAACTTGCATTTGCTGTACAACATACTCGCATACTACCATCTGGTCTTGTGCTTAGATGCACCCAGGGTAATAAACAAAATGTATCACTTACTTTATTATTCATAGTATTGATCTGCTCGCATTACTTCTCTAAATTTATCAATAATTTGACTATCCTTGAAAAAATCAACTACCTTATTATGCAAAATTGTTTCTATATCTAAAAGCAATATTTTGTTATTCCTAATTCCCCAATTATAGATAGGAGTAAGTCCTTTACTATCTACTGTTTCATTGCAAACATTCTTCCACATTGTGTTTTTAATTGGATCTGTTTTGAGAAATACAAGTTGAGGATCCATAATAGCTATATTATAATTGTAAGCAACTCGGTGGTTATCTTTTAATTTTATTGGTGCAGCAAATTGACTTACACAAACAAATTTATTAACAATTTTTAATTTTGGTGTAAAAAAGTTTATATTGTTCTCAATTAGTATTTGGTATCTTACTATTTCGCCTTCCAATATATTAGGATTTTCAAATAGTTTGAAAACAATATTATTATTACCGTTGTAATAAACTTTTTTATTAGTGCCACTGGCTATTAGATTGTACCTTTCTTCTAAAAATTTTTTATTACTTTTATAGGTAGTTAGATTTTCCATTATATAATACTTATTTGAACTGTTCTGCAAAAGGATCAAACTCGATTCCGCATTTCATGCTACACACTTTAAGTTTACCATCAGCACAACTTGATTTGTTCCAACTGCGTTCAATATCATCAAAGATGCCTGTTTCAAATACTGCTTTCAAGCCGTGTGTTTTTGCATTCAACGCATCTTTGCCTCCAACAGCATCTATAAAATCCCATATCTGTTCTTGTCTATAATCTTTGTTCCACCACTTGTACATTCTTCCAGCAGTCCAGCAACAAGGAAGTGCCAATCCTTCTGCTGTAATAAACAAGTTGCCTTCATCTTTTACTTTGCAGTTGATAGGTACAACATCATAGTATGCATCCATGCTACCGTATTTTTCTAACAGTGCATCCTGTTTGCTTAGTGCTTTGTTGAGATATTTTTCATCTGGTTTTTTAAGTTCGGCAGTTTTGTTGCCCTTTTTGTCAACTGCTTGATGCGATTCTTTCTTTTCAGTTTTAGCAGTAACAAATCTTCCAGTTTTCTTTGCTTGAAACCTTTCAAAGCCCATCTCTTTGCTGAGTGCTTCTGCTTCATCTACTTGATGCTGATTGTGTTCAAAGATCAAAAAGTCCCAACGAGCTCTACCGCCAGCAGCAATAAAACTTTTCATAGCCCGTTCTACTGCATCCCAGCTAACACCCTGCCTGTAAATATGATTAGTGTCACTAAGACCGTCCACACTGAAAATAACAGTGCCCATTCTACCAAAGACTTGGGCCAATTCACTCCACCACGCTTCATCTCTTGCTCCTGCATTAGTATTCATACTCAGCCACATGTCTTTGTTATGCTCTCTAAAGTAACGGAATATTTCTAATGTGTCTCTTGCAACAATAGGATCACCCAAGTTACCACACATATATATTGTTTTTAACTGCTTAATAAATTCTGGCTCAAAAATACGTTTACAATCTTCAAGTGTAAGTTCACTGAGATCAATATGTGGATTTACTGCACCGCCGTTTTGATTGCGATCACACATTGGACAACTAGCTTGACAGTTCTGTGTGTTTTCTAAATGAATTGTTTTAATATCTTTATAGTTATACATTTTCTAATCTCTTTAATGTGTACTTAGCAATTGCTTCATTAGTTTTTGTACCACAGTGCCGATTATCTCTTGCTTTATCTACTCGAGCAATTTCATCCACTCCATAAAAATCAGCTACCCAATCATTTAATGCAAATTCAATAATAGGTATATCGCATATTTTGTGCGTTAAGTCATAGAAAAATTTAGACATTACTTCTAGACTATTATCTTTTACAAAAAACTCAAATACAGATTGATCAGGAATTCGTGCATGTACTACATCAATTCCCTTTTCACCATGCAAAGATATTCTATTTTGCTCTGGCCATTGTATAATTGCTGCTTTCGGATTAGGGTATTTGCTAAACAGTAACTTGATCAAATTTGTAAATACACAAGTAGATGATCCGCCGCATATTCCTAAATTAATAACGGGTATACCTGTTTTTCTTTCGATAATATTACTGTATCGGTCTTCTTCATGCAGATATTGTCCAAATGTATTACTACATCCTAGTGCAACATAGTATTCGTCAGTAGGATAAACTGTTTTACTCCTATACCCTAGTTTGTTAATTGTTGTAACAATAGGATATGTTTTAGAGTCATAATATTTCCATGCAGGGCCTAATGATTTTTTTAATTTTTTCCAATTTTGTTTTTCACTTCTAGATTCAAAGGTGTATTCTTCTGAGTCCCTTACTGCAAAAAATGGCAAATTATCTACTATCATCTAATACCAACTTTACTTCTTTACCAGGTCCTGTTTTGCTAGGCAGATCACCATACTCATTAATATACCAATGCACAACTGCCAAGTACCAGTTATGACTGTTATGATGTGCTTCTTTATTGAACATCCATATGTTATTGTTAGTAGCTTCCATGGTGCTTAATGCTCTAGCACTTTCTAGTTGCATTTCTCTTAGTGTTAAATTACTTATATCCAATTAACATAAACCTCTTGTACTTGGGCAGTTCTAATTCGCCACTATATAAAATATTATTCATAGGTGCTTTTACTGCAAACTCTTCTATACTTCTAACACAATTAACATGTTCTTGCACTTCATAATAATTATTACTTTGTAATACAACTAATTTACCAGTAGGAATCTTTGCATACCATTCTTCAAAGTTTTCAATATGTTCGCAACTTGTGTTTATAACAGTATTAGGAGAGTCTGTTAAATTTACCTGACTACCGTCGCTGCGTTTGACAGCATATGTATGTTGATTATAATTTATATTATATATGTCTTGTATTGATGATTTAAATTTCCAATCTTTCATTACCCAAGGCTTGTTAAACACTTCTGCAATATCTACACATCTTGGATCTATGTCGAAAGATCTAACATTATCTAACTTAATGTTACTTTCAAATAACATTACTGCAAGTGTAGCATACCATCCTGCACATAAAAACACTGTTCCTAGTTCTACATCCAACTTGTCAAGTTCATTTACTAGCCATAATTTACTTTCTAGCTGCCCTCTACTAAAACAATCATTCCATATTTCTGTTTCGTTTACAAAAAAGTTTTTAAAGGCTGCTGTAAATTGTGTATTTACATATCTATCAAGAATTGGCCATAACTTATATATGTTATCTTCTAATACAAGTTTGCGCAAATCATCATCACCAAGAATTCTAAAAATGCTATGTAAATTTTTTTCTATAACAGCTTTGCGTAGATCTTCAGTATCGTGACTATCTATAGTTCTAAAAATACTGTGCAAGTTTTCTTCCATTATTGCTTTGCGCAATTCTTCATCTGCATTTAACAATCTAAATAAACTACTTAAATCATGATCAATATATACTCTGCGTAGATCTGATAACTTTGAATTAGTCGGATAGAGTAATTCAAATCTATCTAGTAATTCAAATGTTTCCATCAAATTGCTCCTTTAACCAATCAAAGTCGTTTATCTTTTTGAGAGCTTCGGTGTTGCCTTGATTGGCCATGCCATATGCTGCGCCTTCTCTTGCACCTCTAATAGCATCCTCTCCATAAGGACGATCTTTTCCTACTGTTGTCCAAATACGCAAACGTTCTTCTGTTTCTTCGTTCTTTTGCCTATCAATTACTTTACTACTAAGTTTTGTACATTCTCTAAATGCACTTTTAAAACTATTAAATGCATCTGTATTGAATGCAGTAATGTTGCTTATGTCATGCACTGCTTTGAACTTAGTACTAATACTAGTTGTCATGTCAGGCTTGCTAGTATCCATATTGATAGTCAAGTCAGTTGGAAATAGTTTTACACCGCCATACCCATATACCATATCATTGATTGGATTTTGACTGCGCCATACATGTACCATTTCTTTGTCCCAACGTGCAACTTGGTAATCAAAGTTAAAGTCATCTACAATAGTTGCATCTCCATCAATAATCCAAAACAACTCTGTGTTGCATAATTTTGCGCCTGCAATATGTGCTTGGTGGATACCTTTTACTCCATGTACACGTTTACATCGAGGAAAGCGTTGAAGTATACGTTCATAATTTTCATCAGCATTTGGTTCTTGGTAACTAATAAAAACTATATCATATGGCTTGGGTGTACTAATTGCAATGTTTACTTCTTTTTTGTTTGCAATAAACTTATAGTCAAACTCTCGCCTACTAAACTTGCCGTTCTTACTACACAATACTATGCCGTCATGATACTTTCCATTAAGATATGCATGGTTAATTTTTCTGTCATATGTTTGATCGTGTGTAAAGTAAGTGTCAAATGCAAAACGTGCTGTTGGATTTACATAAGGTGGAATAATCCAAAACATTTCAGTGGGCGAATTTTGTAACGCATCAAGATAGTCTTCGTATACTTTAGGATAGTACTTTGCATACTCAATCGGTCCACTACCGACTATATCCCATTCTTTACAACCAACTATGTGCCGGTGCTCTATTTCTCGCTTGGTCACTTGCTTGTGCTTTGACAACAAAAACAAACCATTGCGTTTATTGTTAACGTGTAAGAAAGAGTGGTTAGTCATTCTGTCATACGCATTGTCATGTGTAAAATATATATCAGGAAGGTCAACGCTAATATTTGCACTACTCATCCAAAACATTTCTGTTTTACTATTTTCAAGTGCATACAAATAGTCATCGTATGTATCTATTTCAAAAACATCATAAGTTGTTGCAGTCGAACCAACTATATCCCATTCTTTACGACTTACCAAATGTCTAAAGTTTATTTCTTTTTCACTGAGTGATTTTTGTCTTGAACATAAAAATAAGCCGTTGTATATTCTCCGCTCATTAACATCATGTATAAATGCATGATTTTCCTTTCGATTGTATGTGTCGTGGTGTGTAAAATAAATGTCCGGTAATGTAGATTTAATATTACGACTATCTATCCAAAACATTTCTGTTTTTGATGTTTGCATTGCATGTAAATATTCTTCGTATGTATCTACATAGAAATGATCATATGCAACAGGATTACTTGCTAGTACTTCAACTTTTTTACTTTGTACATAAAATCTATGCTGTGTTTCTTTTACATTAAATTTTATATGCTTGGGTATAAGAGATATACCATCGTAGTCTTTGCCATTTAAAAAAACATGTGCAACATCTTGACTCCAGTCGTCAGGAGTGTAATCAAACTCAAAGTCATTTGCAATTTCTAAATCGTCATACACAATCCAAAGAAATTTAGTTAGGCTAATTTGCTGTGCTTTTTCAACACTATCGGCTTTTTTTGCAATAAAGACTTTTTGCTTGAGTTTGTTAAACTGTTCTTCGTTGGTTCCTACAAATACAATATCAAACATAATTACATTATATATGATTCTAAACGGTATGTCAAGTCCAAAAAAACCTATAAATAATGTATAGGAGAGTGCCATGGAATTATACGAAGGTGGACAATATAGAATCGATATTGTTGGAGCAGATAGCTCAATTATTGTAGATAGCAATACAGGAAGAATTAGTGCAAGCCTTTCAAACAGTGTAGACACAATTGTTGTCGATACTGAAGCAGCTAAATTTTACGGATCATTAGTTGGATCAGTTTTTGATAGTACAAATAATATTGCATACGATCCAGATACTAGACAGTTTTCTGGAAAACTACGAGGTTCAATGATAGATACATTTGGCGATACTATCATTGACAGTCAATCAGTTAATGTACCTCTCCAAGCAAACATTATCGGAGCTAACGGATATGTCGGATTTGATTTAGAAACACGCACGTTCAAAGGCAACTTTCATGGCGACCTTAAAGATAGTCTAGACTCTGTTATACTTGCTATGGATGCAGACGAACCTGTATTACGTGCATCATTAAGCGGAAATATGTATGCATCTAATGGTGCTCAAGTATTTAATACTGCTGATCGATTATTTAAAAATGCAAGTTTACAAGGCGATATAATTGACCCAAGTGGTGCTGTACTTCTCGACCACGACAACGGAACGTTTCACGGAGTATTTAGTGGTAGCATACGTAGTATGTCAGACGGCAGTTTACTTATTGATCAAACCAACGGACAATACCGTGGCGACTTAGTTGGTAATATTATTGGAAGAAATAGCGGAGACATACTATATAATAACGACAGTGAAAGTTTTTACGGAACTTTTGTTGGCAATATTTCTGATGAAGCTGGAAATACAATATTGTCAACTAGTATCACTAATCCAAAAGTAAAAGCTAATATTCTCGATGCTCACGGAGCTGTACTATTAGATTATAACACTGGTATATTTTACGGCGTAGTAAATAATTCAGTGGCTACTTCGCTTGCTGGTAATATTATTCATCCAAACACACAAGACACTATTTTTGACGTAGTTAGAGGTGAATTTGAACAACCTATTACTGCAAATGTATACGGTAACTTTACTGGTAACATACTTAACGAAGATCAGACTTATGCGTATGACGCTAGTTCTGATATGTGGAGTTCGCGTAGAGTAAGAGCAACAGAACTGTTTGGTCATCTAGATGGATCCTTTGCTGGTAATATTACACACAACGACGGAACATTGTTTGATGCAACAACAAAACATTGGTCAAATGTAAGTTTAACTGGATATTTGTTTGACAACAACGGATTGGAAGTATTTGACCCAAGTGCAAACACACTATCAACTCGTACACTATACTCAGACAATGTTATATGTACTGACATCGACATGGATAGTGTACAAATTAAATCTGATGGTATATCAGTTGTAGTTGAATCAATATATAGTAATCCTTGCTTGAGTGGTAAGTTTTTTAGAAATGTTAGTCCAAACATTCCGGATTGGATTCAGCAAGGAGTACGTCTCGAAGCAGTAGGCGGAACATGGCTTGCGCCTGAATCCGTTGAAGCTGGACATAAACTACCTTCAATTGGCTGGGCAGCAGCAATTGATGTTAACGAAGACTACGAAGATAGTACAATGGATAACATGGAGGGAGGTGAGAAATTTGCTCTTGTTGCAAACATATATGGCAGAATTCCTGATGGAGCAACTTTTGATGTAAATGCTGGAGATCAGCGTGGGGCACCAGGCGAACTTGTTTTTCAAACACAAGCACAAGATTATAGTGTAAATTATATGATCCTCGACAGCGAAGGTAAACTAGCTACTACACTTAATGAATTTAAAGTATCAGGCGAAACAGGTGTAACACCAAGTAATACAAGCACACCAGATAGCTGGTTACAGGCAACAGTAAATGGCGAGACAAAATTTATTCCGTTGTATAGTTAATGTTTGAATACTATTATAATCATGTGCCAGGTGTTGGCTTGTGTAGAAATAATTTAGTATACACTAGTAAAATAGATAGACAAAACAAACTTTTTAGTGTACACTATAAGTATGATCAAATGTATCATATGAACAAATGTTTATCTGAAGATGCACTCGAGACAAGATGGCAAAGAGAAATAAAATTTACCAAACAAATGCTTAAATCTTTTCCTGAACATGTTTTAGAAATACAGCACATTGACATGGATACTAGAGAGATTATTTTTAATATCGAAGGAGATGACTTTTGGCAACTAGCAAACTGTAATCAAGAAAACTATAATAACATTTTGCCTGGTTGGCAGGATCAAATAATTAGTATCTTAAAAAATTACAGACGTGCAGGTATATGGAAATATAGCTTACATCCAAGTAGCTTTTTTGTTGTAGACGGTAAACTAAAAAATATTAATCATTTTTTCTGCTATAACGACAACGAAGAACATGTAGCAATTACTGAAGTTTTAGATCATATAAGCAATGACCGAAAAGACAAACTACTAAAATATTTAGATGCTAAGAATATAAAAGTAACAGATAGCGCACCTTGGAGTACGTATGCACAAATTTGCTTAGAAAGTTTTAAATCAAACTACCCAGATAGCTTTATTGAAAGGGCTAAAGAAATATATGTTTAGTATTAAGGAGTTTTCAGAAGATCTCGACTTAACAAGTTTTTATAACAATGCCAAAGAAAGAGGGTACTACAACAACTGTAATCAAAAAGTGTTACATGATAATATGAAACATTTAAATGATTATAAAACATATCTTCTATATTGGAATAAGGATGTAGTAGGAAGTGTATGTTTACATAGTCTTGAAGAACTAAACATATTAGGTGATAATGCTTATCGCATTGGCGTACGAACATGTATGTTGAGCCATTTAATAGATGGTCCTAAAGCATTGTTAGTGCAAAATTATAGGCGTGCTCCTATGAATCATTATACTAGTCAATTTTTACTACCAATTTGTATTAAATATTGTGGTTCTGATAAGCCATTATATATAAGCACTAACGACAATGAAGCAGGTGCACAAATTAAAGTTCATAGGACTTGGGCAACTATTATGAACAAACTAGGATATTTAGAAGATCCCATTGAATTAGATTATAGAAACAACTTTCAAGATTTTTGGAAATTAAATACAGAATTTTATTTACAAAATTGGAAAAACAATCTTTGGAAAGAAGCTGAATTTTTAGCGGAGGATATGTAATGTATAAAATTTTTATTGACGGTATTCTGTATACTGAAAGCGACAATGATATAATGCGTTCTCATGTAATTGACAAAATTGAAGAATGGGAAGTTACTGTAAACACTAGCGGCACTACAGGATATCCACGTAGCGTCACACATAGTAAGGAAGTCACAAGACACATTAGCGAATTTAATGCAGAGTGGTTTGGTTTAAAAGAATCTAGTAAGATGCTCAGTCTTTACAGCACAAGAGGTATTGCATTTACCGTAATGAGTTTGTATCCTTGTTTATTAGCTAACAGTGAGCTTTACATAGAAACCGAAGTTGGTCCAAGGTTTGTAGACAGGGTGCATGAGATACGTCCTACACACGGTTTGATACTTCCTAATATGTGGAGAGTATTACACAAGCATCGACGTTGGAATGACTTGGACCTAAGTAGCTATGAGCAGTGTATTATAGGCAGTGACTACACTGCTGTTGGGTGCTTAGAGGATTTACGCAACAAAGGTGCACAAAAAGTTTACAATGTTTATGGTGCAACCGAAGTTCCGCCAAACGTGCTAATGAGCGAAATACCAAACACATATACACTAGAAGGTAATCCTAATGTTGATGTTAAAATTGTTGATAACGAAATACATGCACGTTGGAAAATACAAGGCGATTGGTGGCAAAGCGGAGATTTAGTTGAAGAAACAGACGATGGATATAAACTTGTAGGACGTAAACTAAATATGTTCAAGTTAGGCGAGTGTGGAGTTAGAGTATACCCAGAACAAGTGGAAATGATAACTGTAAAGGCAGGTGCCGATCTTGCACTTTGTCGGAATGTTAATGACAAATGTATAATTTACTACACAGGCACAATTGACGAACAAAACGTTTTAGATCAATTGTCTCATTCTGCTGTAATGAAACAAGTTAAAGAAATCAAAGTAGATAATAACCTGCGTAAAATTGATAGGACGCAAACAATATGAAAATTACAGTAGTAGGTGCAGGAACAGCAGGTGCGTTTGCTGGTGCTTGGGCTAAGAAAAATTTTCCTGATGCAGAAGTTGTACAAATTTATAGCAAAAATATTCCAACAATTGGTGTCGGCGAAAGTGTTACTCCACATATATGGGCGTTTTTAGAACAGTTTGGCGTTGATCAATCAAAATGGATAAAAAATGTAAATTGTACAACAAAATTAACAAACTGTTTTGAGAATTGGGCCGACGAAGATCAGCACTTTGGGTTTACACTTAATAAACCAATAGACAAGTTGTATAGTTACGATTTAAATACATATTTAGATTGTAGAAAACCTAACTACTTAGATGTTTGTATTGATTTATATAAAGATAAAGATGTAAATAGTTTCCAAGAAACTTACTATGAGTTGTATGACTCAGTTTTGCAAAATCAAATACCAAAATCAACAAAACAGTCATATGTATTATCGCATCATATAGATGCTAACGAAATGGCAAACTGGGTAATTAATAATATATCTGTGCCCTTAGGTATAAACTTTATCGAAGGTAAAGTTTCAAACGTTACATGTAGCAGCAATGGTATTAAAAGTGTTACAGTAGATGGTGCAGAAATAGAAAGCGATTACTGGCTAGATTGCACAGGATTTTCAAGACTATTGATAAACAGTGTTTCGGACGAACTTGCTTTGTATAAAGACAATAAACCTAATACCACTATAGTTATGCCTATTAAAAACAAAAATGAAAAAGTTTTTACAAGAACAATACGCAACGAGTTTGGATGGCAATTCAAAATTGCATTACAACATAGGACTGGAACAGGAATTACATTTAGTGATGAATATTTTACAGACGAAGAAGTAAAGAATTATTTACTACAAAACGAGAAAGACAATTTACTAGAACCAAGAGTTTTAAAGTGGACACCTGCCAGAATGAAAAATCCTAGATCAGGTAATGTTTTTGCAATAGGATTAGCAGCAGGATTTATTGAACCTATGGAAGCTAATGCATTGTATTTAACACTTGCTACAATTTATAGAGCTGTAGATACAATAAATTTTCAAAATGATAAGTTATTTGACAATATTATTCCACAATGTTTTGATGATGCAGCATTTTTTATTCTTGCCCATTATACACTTTGTAAAAAAGGAAATGGCAAGTTTTGGAAAGATATGCGTAACTTAGGCATAAAAAATAATCACGAAGACCTAGTATATAAAAAATATAAGAACAATACGTTCATGAAAAGTTCAAATTGGAAAACATTATTTCCTGATTATATGTGGGCACATTTAGCAATTGGGTGGGATTGTAACTTAGACAAATACGGAAATAATAGTTCCAAAGAAGAAAAACAATTAGTGCTCGACTATCTTAAATCCAATAGGCAAAATGTCTTTAATTGATTTTGCCCAGTGTTGATTTGTTGTAAGTCGTACACCTGTTTCTAATACTTCAAAGTTATTCATCACGTTACGATAATCCATTTGATTTAGTATTGGACTAATAAATTTATCAAACATATAACGAGGATTTTCACCTCCAGGGTATATTGAGATATCTTTATACACCCATAGAGATCGTGTTAATAACTGCCTAACTACTAATTGGTATCGAGGATACTGTCCAAAGTTAGCAGCACTATGACTTTTGCCAGCATACATTGAATAGTATTTGCCATCAGCTTTAAGAGGATACATTTTGTTTGCATCTAAATCAATTAATGAAGCACAATCGCCGCTGATGTTTAAATGATAACGATTATCAACATCAGTGTGTGCAAAATAACATGTTCCCGACTCTTGTTTTATAATCCTTGCTTCGCCGATATTCTCTAACGGTGCAAGTAATTCGTCAAATACTGTACCTTTATACTCTGGTAGTATTTCCCAAGTGTCATAAAAGAAATCGTTGGTCGGCTTGTTAAGTACACTTTTGCCAGTCATGGATTGACACATCATAAGAGCTTCTGAAAGTTTAGCAGGAGTTGTTGTGAATTCAGTGTTAGTAATCATACTGTATTTACTAGATAAGTAATTGTATGATAAGAGGATTCGAAAACTTACCGTATATTAATTTAGATCCATTTTTAGATATTACTGGATTTCAAAATCTACACGCCGAGATTGCAAGCGGAATGGCACAAGCACGTGAGTTTGCCAAAGAAGGTACTTGGATGAAGCCAGGATTTAACTTTGACGATATGAGCTATATTGCAAACTGGAAGCCTGTATATCAAGCATTTGAAGAATACCAGCAATTAGAAGCTAATGATCCAATACGCATCGAAGGTGATAAAATATTTCCTAAAGACTTTAATGATTATAAACAACGTAATATATTTGTGCGTTATCTAACAACCACATTAGGTGCATACGATCCTTACATTTATTATGTACTAAAAGAAGAAGGCACAAATATGAAAGACCGTGCAAACGAAGAAAGAGATGCAACTCCAGAGTCGGCATACTTTCCTAATGTAATGCAATGGGTTAATAAATTAAAAGACGACGGTATAGTTGAATACACAGGCCGGGTAATATTTTTTGTAAGTTCTGGAAGTAGTAAGCCTTTTGAACATAGAGATCTCGATGCTGATACACAAGATTACACAGATCATAATATCGAATTTATACATATTCGTCCTAATACAAAACGTGGATTCTATGTGTGGGATCCAGAACATAAACGCAAACACTACATAAACAGTCATGCATGTTTTTTTAATGATCAAGATTGGCATGGTGGAGAATTTAGTATGGAACAAGAATACGGGTTACGTATTGATTGTAAATTTACAAAAGAGTTCAAAGAGCGTATTGGCATAGGACACTTGACACATTACTAAAATGTGTTATAATACAGCATGAAGATCGATAATGTTTACATTCCTTTAGAACAAGAATGGAAAAGAATAGGTATTAGTCTAAGTGGCGGTGCTGATAGCGCTCTACTAGCATATCTTGTCTTGAGTAATACAAATGCTGATATATATTTTACAACACAAGTACGTATGTGGAAAACTAGACCGTGGCAACGATGGATTGCTAAGGATGTTGTTGGTTGGTTTCGAGAAAAATTTAATAATCGTATAGAACACATTGAAGGATTTATACCTCCAGAGATGGAAGAGCCAACCGAGTACTTAATTAAAGATGAATACGGATCAATGAAGTCCGGCAATCGTGTTATACTGCGTTCACACAACGAATACATTGGTCATTTGTATAAACTTGATGCATGGTATGCTGGTGTTACACTAAATCCAACTGAAAAATTTGATGGCAAACTTGATGATAGAGAAACTGCACGTTTACCAATTGAAATGAAACACATGGGTGCATCTATATGTCATCCTTTTACCAATGTTCGCAAAGACTGGATTATAAAACAATATGTAGATAACAACATAGGCGAACTTTTAGAAATTACACGCAGTTGCGAAGGCGAGTTTGAAGGCATTGACTATACTACATACACACCATATGAGAAAGTTCCAGTTTGTGGCAAATGTTTTTGGTGTAAAGAACGTGAATGGGGTATACAAAATGCAATCAAGTAAAACATTTTGTATGCACCCGTTTACAGGACTAGCAACTAGAGAAGATGGTGCAATTAAAGTGTGTTGCCGTAGCCAACCTATTGGATGGATACAAAATGAGAGCTTAGAAAGTGCATGGAACAATGAAAACATGCGTAGAGTACGTCAGCAGGTACTAAACAACGAAATGCCTGCTGAATGTGTACCGTGTTTTGACTTAGAAGCACAAGGCGTTGAAAGTTTACGTCAACGTCATATACGTGATAGCTTTCCTGAAAGTAGAATAAATCTATATCCAAATGCGTTGGACACTCTTAATGACGATTTTACAATGCCTTTTGAGTTGCCAACTATAGAAATTAAAATTAATAACTTATGTAATCTTAAATGTCGCATGTGCAATCCTTTAGATAGTACACAATGGAAAGATTGGGAAGAAGTTGAAGAGTTTTACAAAGAAGAAGGCAACTATCTAGTAGATGCTGTAAGAGGACTAGGACTTACCAAAGCCCCTTATATAGGCATCTTTGAAAAAGACCAAAACTTTTGGTCAAACTTAGAAAAACTGCTACCTTACTTTCGTAGAGTTGAATTTGCAGGTGGTGAACCGTTGATGGATCCTACTCATTACCGAATATTAGATATGTTAGCACCATACGGAGACAACATAGAAATAAAGTACGCTACAAACGGCACAGTGACGGGTATAAAGGGCGGTAGGACAATACACGACTATTGGCCTAAGTTTAAAAAAGTTAGTGTAAACGTAAGCATTGATGGGTTACATGATGTTTATAGTTATATTAGAGGAAATGGCAACTTTGCTGAAGTAGAAGAAAATGTAAAAGTATTCCAAAGTTTTAAAAATGTAGATTATGTTGTAGGTGCATGTACAGTACAAGTAGGTAATGTTATGCAATTACCAAAAATTATTGACTATTTCTTAAATAATATGGGTATTGTATTTTATTCGCATAGAGTAAACTATCCAAATGTACTAAGTGCGCAATGCATGCCAACAGAATATAAATATAAAGTAATTCAACAATTAGAAGAATTACTAACAATAGTAGAACACTGGTCATGCATGTCTATGCATCCGCAATTATTACCAATGACAATACAACAAATCCAAGACAACATTAATTTTTTAAAGGCACAAGATTTAAGCGATAAATGGAATGATACACTTGCATTTAATCGCAGACTAGACAATAGTCGCAGCCAAGGACCTTTTGAAAAAGTATGTTTAGCGTAGAAAATAGATGGCCGCACTATAGAGATAGTGTTAAAGTTGAGTGGAACTTAGGCAAGCGTTGCAATTTAGATTGCACATATTGTCCTGCGGAAATACACGACAATTTTAGCAGTCACAAAGACTTATCAACACTGTATAAAACGGTTGATACACTTGCAGAAATTGAAAATGTACGTATAAGTTTCACAGGTGGCGAGCCGTGTGTACACCCACAGTTTGAAGAACTAGTAAATTATGCTAGACCTAAAATAAACTGGTTGAGTGTAACTACAAACATTACAAGAAAGCCAGAATATTATCAAGATTTAGATGTTAATTATCTTGTACTTAGTTTACACTTTGAGGATAAGCAATGGTATGACCGTGTTGAAACAATTAGAATTCTAGCAGGAACATTAGGTGGTGGTAAACACCCAAAAGACTACCATGTTATGGTTATGGCACACCACGATTACATGGATGAAGTGAAACTTGCAACTAGAATTTTAATCGAACACAATATTCCATTTAGTCTCAGACGTATACGCTGGACAGAACGACATGACTGGTTTGACGATATGCGCTATAACCTAGAAGACCTTGAGTGGATTAAAAGTGTGCAAACTACAGCAAAAGCAAACACACTTGTTGATAGTAAAGATTTAGTACATACAAATGACTTACTTAAAAACAAATTAAATATGTTTAAAGGATGGCAATGTAAAGCAGGAATTGAAAGTTTAATGATTAATTGGGACGGAGATGTACATCGTGCTACGTGTAGAGTAGGCGGTAGTTTAGGTAATATATACAAAGATACATTTGAAAGACCCGAAGTAGCAGTAATTTGTTCAAGAGATTGGTGTACTTGTGCAGCGGATGTAAATATAACGAAATGGAAGTAAACGCAATAAAATTAACTAATCCAGAACCTATGATGATAACATGGGATATTGGAAGACGTTGTAACTTTGATTGTACGTATTGCGAAAGCACAAGACACGACACAGTAAGTCCACCTACTCCAAAACATAATTTAGAACATACACTAAAATTTATTCAAGATTATACAATGTTATACAATCAGCCAAATGCAAATATTGGCTTTACTGGCGGTGAGCCAACTGTTAATCCTGAATTTTGGGATCTTGTTGAAAAAATAAACAAGGAAACAGACTTTCAAGTTGGTATGACAACCAACGGTACATTCCACGAAAAGCATATTGACTTCATTAAAAAGAACTTTGTAGGCGTTACACTAAGCTATCACGCCGAAGGTCCGTATTTTAGTAAAGAACGTATGTTAAAAAATGCACAATTAATTAAAGAAGCAGGCATGTGGGTTACTGCAAATGTAATGATGCATACAGATCACTGGAATGAATGTATTGATGCACACGAAAGACTTGTAGCAGCTGGCATTGATAGCAAACCCACAATGATAGGCGATGGCAATGTTGGTTTTACTGATTGGTTTACTGACACTGACGGTAGCCAACGCAGAACAAGTCATGCATACACAACTGAGCAACAACAATGGTATCTTAAAGAAAAAGGATTACCTTTAGATTTGGCAGAAAAAGTTGCCGGAGGGTATGAACTACCAAGAGGATGTTGTGGCGCTAGAAGTATACAGGGCAGTTGTAATGGATGTTGGAACAAAATAGAAGCAGTAAATACAAACTTTAACGGTTGGTATTGCGATGTAAACAACTATTTCTTGCACATTGATGAACACACCGGTAAAGTATATCATCACCAAACGTGCCAAGCGACATTTACTGAACGTGTTGGACCGATTGGAAGATTATCTAATCCTGAAGGTATACTTACATATGCTTACGAAAACAAAGACGCAATTATTACATGTCCAAAACAACGATGCGGATGTGGTATGTGTGTGCCTAAAGCAAAAACACTAGCTATGTTTAAGAAAATTGCTGCTGAGGGGTTTTAACTATATTGCCGCAAGTCCTTGCACAGGTGTATAATTTTTGCGTAGTCCAATATTTTGTCCAAACTGTTTGATAGCTTGTTTTTGAAATTACATCCTCGATACTATTTTTATGTAGACTAGTATCTCCTAATTCATCTATTAAATTTTTGTATTGTTCTTCCACAGTTTTTTTAGCATTGTATAATTTGTCTTTACGATTATACCAATTATAAGGTATACTTGCTAAAAAACAGCAGGGCATAAGTGTTAAGTGTGCATCAATGTAAACTTCAAATTGTTTTTTTGCCCAACAATCTATAATGCTTTGATCTACTAAAGTAGGTATTTGTTCTACATCAATACTCTGTTCTGGAATATGTGGTTCTAAAGTATCGACTATATGTCCGTAACTATTTAAAACATCAAACGTATTTTCCAATGCAAATCTGCTGCTGTCTTTTACAGTAAAGTATTTAAATTTATAATACTTGCTAACTTCTTTTGCAGCATCAACTTGATGTGCATTATGTGCAAAACGTATCATACTCCATTCTGCTGTGCCGCCAGCATTAATAAATGCTCTTGCATTATTCATAATTTTTTTATAATCAGTACCAACACGATATCTACTATGAGTGTCGGCTAATCCATCTATAGCAAACACAACCTTGTGTTCAAATGGTAAATGCTTTGGTAAATCTTTCCAAAATTGTGTAGATCGTAAACTACCGTTTGTGTGTATATCTACATAGATATTATCATCCTTTATGTAGTCTAACATTTTTACAAAATGAAAGTTTAGTAACGGATCACCAAAATTGCCACAGAACGTAATTTTTTTAATTTGTCGTTTTATTGCAGGTGTAAATATGTTTTTAAATTGCTGTATAGTCCAGTCTGATTCTTTAAGCAACGGATTTGATATTCCACCATGATGATTCCTACTACACATAGGACATTTTGCTTGACATCGATTGCTTATTTCAACATGAATACTTTGTAATTGATTAATACTAAACACTTTCTATTTATATGCGCAGTTAATGATATAAATACTATATGGATCAGATAGAATTTTATAACGCTTACAAAGACGTTAAAATTACCCCAAAGCCTTTGCCGGATTATAGTTTAGAAGACAAAGTAAAATGGATATTCTCAGGACACGGCTATCATTGGGTTGAGTTTGACTTTACTATGCCAGATTGGTTGTCTGAAAGTGCATATGCAGATGACTATTATGTTGCACATAGAGATATTTTTTCAGGAGAAGGCTCTCATTATGGTTGGAGTAGTTGTGCGTTACATGGCATCGATACTGATAAAACAAATGTTTGGCAAACTTACGGTTATGAATCAGAGCCAGACTATCAATGGACAGAACTAGGAAACAAAACTAAAAACATACAATCTTTTTTTAATAATACGTTTCCTGCAGAAAGATATGCTAGAATACGTTTTATGAAACTAGCAGCAGGTGGATGGATTTCTCCTCATAACGATTACAGTCCGATGATAAACATTGATAATTTATTTGATTATCCACTGCCGGTTAACATTGCTATTGATCATCCTAACGATTGTCATATGACTATAAAAGATAACGGGTGTGTTCCATTTAAATCACATAGTGCATTTATGGTTAATATTTTTAATGACCATAGTGTAATAAACAATAGCAGCAAGGATAGAATTCATTTGATAGCACATTGCTACCTTGGAAATAAAAGAAAAGAATTCTGCGAACTTATTGTTAATAGCTACGAGAAACAACATGCAAAAATACAAAGCCAAGTTTAGTGCATCAAAAACATGCGTATGTATTGTAAACGATGTTAAAAACTATTCAGTAGACAAGCAAATTGTAATCAATCGTGCAGATTACACTATAAGCAATCTTACTGGAATAGGTTATGATGTTTTTGAAGATACAAGCATAGATAAACTATTGCAACGTGTAAGTGCTATATACGATTATGCTATTGTGATAAGTGCAGGCACAGAATTTATAAATGGCAATGCATTTTTTGAAAATCATCCTAAGCAATATGAATTAATTGCACACATGCTTGATGGTGGCGATGCGTATTACGGAATTCATCCGCAATGTTTTAGTATTAACTTAACAACTTATATCGACTTAGGTTCTCCAAAGTTTGGTAACGAAGAACCGTTCTCAAGTCATGTACAAAAAAATCCGATGCGTTCGTACAATAATGTACACGATGACTATCTACCAACTTGGGTCTCACCTGGAAAGATTGAAGGAAAATATAAACACAAACTGCCAGGATGGAATCTTGTTAGTGCGTTTCTTAACAAACACAAACATATTGAAACTTATAGTGCTGAAGTACGTGAAAATAAATTTTATCTATATACAAAAGGCGAAACAACTAGTTATGTATACCAGAAATACAATTATTGTTTAACCACACATGTACACGATACTGCAACGGGCAAGGCTAATAGTTATCCACGTCCATATAACACACCTGTATACGAATTAGTAACACCTGCTAATAAACATGCTGCTAAATTACGTAGTCCAACAGCACTTGTAAAGTATTACGATTATAATCAAACAGCATTAGATAGTGTTGGCGGAGGCTTTCATTGCGATCCTATAAACGATCCAGAAAGTTTTGTTAAATGGTTGTCAAAACACGATCCGCAAGGTACAGTAATTGACATGAGTAACATATTCTGTTACGAGGGCACTGCTATGATGTACAGTTTACAGTATAGAGTACAGCAAGAAAATAAACTGATTGCACTATTACAACAAGAGCTAGGCGATGCTACTATAATATTTGATCAACGTGCTGCTGAAGGAATACAGTCTTGGAGAGCAGAAACAGGATTAGTTAAAGATCTACAACTTACTGATTTTGAGAATTTAGATCTGCCATCATGGCATTAAACCGTTCTCGAGTTTTTGCTTTAGGCGCACATATACCGCACCAGCAACTACTTTTTTTGCAGACTATTCCATCACTGTGCATACTGTTGTATATACTGTCTACATCATTTAGATATCCTATTGGGCCAATATTGCCTTCGTAGTTCATTCTGCAATCTTTGTTGGTAAACACTTCGCCAGTTGTTTGTCTTATATAAAGAAAGTTGTCAGCAACACTACAAGTCCATCCTTTAAATTTATTTTGGACAAAATTAGTAGTACAACTGCCTGCACACAAATCACGTTTGCTACAACAGCTACGCCCAGTTGCACTCATGTTTAACCCTTTTACTAGTAAGTGTGCAAGTTTATCTTTGTTTGTTATCTTTCTGCCAATTAGATATTCACTCTGTTCTGCATTATAATTCCACCGCATGTCTAACCAATGATGGTCAATTTGCCTACAATTGTATTTTATATTGTGTTGTTTACACCAATCAACCATATTGATGCAATCGTCCCATAACTTTGGATGCATCATAATACTTACATGAAAGTTTTTATCTTTTTCTTTACAATACAATATATTTTGTCTAACTAAATTTTTTTGTTTAGTTGTTGCTTCGGCATGATAGCTTATAGTATAGAAATCAACATATTCACTAGCACGAGCCCATTGCCTACGTCCAACAACAGCATTAGTAATAAATGCTATACCCATATAAAACTGGTGTTGTTCTTTTTTATTCTTGATGTATTTTAGAATGTCTAATATATTAGGATGAAATAAACTTTCGCCACCTTGAATGTTTAAACTTGCTTGTTTTATATTTTTACGCTTAACGTATTCAAATATAAAATCAACAGTATCTAAACATTCAGACTTTAAAGGATGCTCTGTTCTATTATCATGCCCATCGCCACAATAGCCGCAATCCAAGTTACACTTTAATGTACTTTCCCATGCAATTTGCATAGGTTGCTGTTCTGCTGGATACAAGGTTTCAAAATTCATCTATTTTCCATTTCGTAGTACACATTTCGCCAGTGCAGTTACAAACCATTTGATCACAGATTACAGGCGCAATTTTAAATGTGTGATCTCTGTAGATGTTTTGTCCAATCTCATGTCCGCAATTTCCCCTTACATATCCTGCATGATCTATTTTTGCAATATCAACTCCTAAATGACATATCCATCCTTCGAATTGATTAAGATTATTATTTACAAAATAGTTGCCATTATGAACTAGAGTTGCGCCATCAACGAGAACTTGTGTTGTTGCTTTTTTCTTTACACGGTTATACCATTCCATGTCAGGTATACGCTTTATAGGCTGTTCCAAGTACTCTAGTTGTTCTTTATTATACTGATGTGTGCCATCAATAATAACAGTTTTTGCAATAACTGGAAATTTGTTTAAACTATCTTTTGAACGTTCAACTAATTTCTTTGACTTCTCAAAATTATTTGCATCCATTAACACATCTATGTTTGTTTCGATATCTTTTCTATATAACAAATCTGCAACTTCAACTGTATGTTCAACATTACTTTCTTCAGGATGTAAACTAATATGAACTGCATCAAAAATATTATAATTTTCTTTCCACCAGCGTATGCTTTTGCTTGCATTTGTGCTTACTGTAATTATTATATCTAACTCGTCTTTAAGTGTTCTGCAAAACTTTGGCAAGTCTTTCCATAAAGTAGTTTCACCGCCAACTAGATACAGTCGTATACGTCTATTATGAGATCGTAAATATCTCAGTAATGCTGATGACAACTTGTCAGAATCTGGCCACAATCTATCACCGGCGTTAGCACCAGGGAAACAATAGCTACACTTAAAGTTGCAAACATTGCCTAGTTCTAATTCTAATGTAAAGTCTGTGTCTAGATTTTTTATACTGCTTATCATAACAAATGTTTTAGTTCAGGAAATACATCCTTGGCGTTTACTCCCCTAATTGTATCAAGTTTGTTTACATACTCTTTAAACCCTGGTAATAAGTGACTGTTGTCCTGTGCATCCATGTGATTAAGTATAGCTTCCCAGCGGCGCCATCCATAAGGATTTTGTTCCCAGAACACCGGATCTTTAGTGTAATGATCGTACAAGTACTCTTTAAAATTATAAAATGTTTCTCGTATTTGTTGCTTATCTTCTTTGGGCAATATTTGTATGCTCATAAATGTTGGAATATACAACAAGTGCATATTAATTAAGCCGCCTCCGGCTTTAATTCCTTTTATTTCTTCTGTGTTTACTTTACGGAAATTTTGTGATAGTTTCCAATGTATAAAATCAGGAAGATGCTTGATATTAAATATTTGTATTGCAGTAGCAATGCTAGGACGTATATTATCAGGTGTATTGTCTAGCATGTGTAAATTAGTTTCAACAGTATTCCAATCTGTAGGAAACCGTATATAATTGTTGCGTGGCCCAGCTGCATCCATACTCACTCCTACTTTAACAAGTTCAAAGTGTTTCCATAGATCAATTAGTTCTTCATCAACTAAGATGCCGTTGGTGTTGTAGCGTAAACGTATGCGTGTATTATATCCTTGTCGTATAATTTCTTCTATAAACTTTTTGTGCTCTTTAATCATTAATGGCTCGCCGCCAGCAAAATACACTTCACGTAAGTTAGGTATTTGTTTATACAAGTCGTGCCAGAATATTTCTTCTTCGTGCCATTTATTATTAAACTCTGCTTTGTCCCATTGCATTTGACGCTTTACTTCAGGATCTTCAAGCTGAGGTTCTAATACTTTCCAATCTTTTACCCACTTGCTGCTATCATGCGGGCTACACATAACACACTTAATATTGCAAGTGTGTCCTAAACGCAAGTCTAAATATTGTAATTCGTTTTTGTATCTACCATCTTCTTTAGTATCGTTGAGTAATTGAGGAACATCAAGTCCACGTTCCATCCATGTTCCTGTTTCCCATACACGTTTACTTACAACACCCTTTGATTCTTCTTCAAAACACTTTGTACAACTAGCAGGTATTTTACCATCCATCATAGTGCGTCTTACACCACGCATATACTCACTATTCCAGGCTTCCATAGGAGAACTTTTTGCAAAGTTTAAATGCTGCCCTGCATCTGTTTTTACAATACCAACAGTATGATCAGTGCCAGCACCACTAGCATTAGCACTACAACACAATCGCATATCGCCGTTGGGCCTTGTTGCCAAGTGTATCCAAGGCAATGCACAAAACGTCGGAGTAGCTTGTTCAGCAAGCTGCTGTTTAAATAGATTTACAAAATCTGTCATTTACGTCCTATTAACAAAAATCTATTATACAAGGGAAGCTCTAATGTGTCTCTAGTATATACTTTACTTAGTCCGCAAGTTTTTTCAAACTCTTCGAGAGTATTATAACAACGTATATGGTCTGGTATATCAACATAATTATTATTTTGTATTGCAATAGCAGTTCCTACAGGCACACGATCTAACCAAGTATCATATTGCTCTTGTGTAATATGTTCGGTACTAGTATTAATTACTAAGTCTGGTGCATATTCATATTCGTATGTACACATATCACAAGTGACAGCATTAAATTTGCCTTCAATTTCTTGTCTCTTGCAAATCATGTTAGCAACTTCTTCGCAAGTTGAATCTATATCAATACTACGTATGTCATTTATTTGTAGTTTGCTATTAAATAATAAACTAGATAATACCCCGTTCCAGCCACCAAAAATTACAATGTTCTGTTGACGCCAGTGTGAATTATACAGGTGCTCTACAAGCCATACTTTACTTTTTAGTTGACCTTTCCAGAAACTTTCTAATACGCCATAGTGATTTTCACTGTTACGTACTGCGTCCATCCAAAATGCTACATCATCTAAATCTACTAACATGTTTTAATCATACTTTCTTTGATGCTTTTAAAATGCTTGTAATTATGCTTACGTATATCAAGTGTAGCCCGTTGCAATTCTTCAAGACTGTAGTTACTAATAGTATTATACAACGAATTTACTGCTTTGTAAAGTCTTTTTTCTTGGTCAGCTTCATCATAACTTTCATCCCATAAATGATCAAATGTTTTAAATCCTAACTCTTTAAGATATTTAAGCGTGTGCTTTGGTCCAATAATAATAAATGCTTGTTTACATACAATAGGCTTCCAAGTTTTTTCGCTAAGGAAAATATGTTCATGAACATTCCAATGGGGTTCGTAATGTGTTTCTGTTACTACATTAATTAAACTATCTTGATATACTAATCTGTTATAATCGTGTGGACGTGAGCCTCTTGAAAAATCTTCTGTATCAAAATTCAACGGCAACTTGTGTTTGGTAATTTCTTTTTGTTCATTTATAATATCAAATGTTTCTTCTGTAAAGTTTTTGTAGCTCATTACAATACTATCATACATAGTAGGCACTTCTTCATATGTTTCGTATTGCTTGTCTAAACAAGTAACAGTGCCTCTGTCCAATAATCCTAAATAATCCATATATGTTACAGTTTGTAAACGATGCGGGTGCGGACGGTTGTTCAAACAACAAAAATAATTTGCTCTGTCATATTTTATTTTATGCAAATTATAATCTATTAAATTATCATACACTCTATGATACCACTCAGGATAGTAAACAGTTCTGAAGTTTGGATTATCTGTCCATTTTGCATATTCGTTTTCTGCATTATATAAAGATGTTGCAAATATAACTTTGTGTTGCAAATTATTTTCACAAACAAATCTGTCAATTTTTGGAAAGCGTCTATATGCATATCCTTCTAGTAAATCATGCAGTATTAAAAATACATTAGGTCTTTGTAATTCTTCTATATACTCAAATTTATCACGCTCGCGAAAATAACGTATAAAATAATATTCTCCGTCGCCGTTCCAATTTTCGTAAGCTAGGTAAGGTAATCCAAAAGGATCAGTACATCTATTGTGTTTCTTATCACTATACATCTTGTACTAAATCCATAGCTAATTCAAAATTATGCTTACGTATTTTGCGAGTAAGTTTATTTAATTGTTTTAGTGTGTACTTTTTTAATAATATATCCAATTGATCTATTGCTGCATACATTCTTTTGTCATTGTCCATAGTATCATAAGACTCGTCAAATATATTCCCAAATGTTTCAAAGCCAATATCTCTTAATCTTTTCAAAGTGTACTTTTGTCCAATAATTATAAACATCTGTCCTGCAAGTATAGGCTTCCATGTTTTTTCACTTAAAAATAATCCCGGTTCATTATAAAACGTTTCACTTGTTAAATTAATCAAAGCTGAATAAATTTTTGGATTAAAGTCATTAGGTTTACTATAATCTATTGGGTTAGTTGATTCTACATGGTCTACATGCAAAGGTAATAATTTTTCTGTATCTTGCAGATTTTCTTTTGATAAAGGACTATTTTTACACCTTTGTACAAAATTAGTATGTGTGTCTTTTTTTAAACTTCTAAAACTAACAATTCCTTTATCAATTAGATTCAAATTATGGAGATACGCTAAAGCCTCGCATCTATGTTCGTGCTGTCTGTTATTAAGATTGCAAAACCATTTACTTTTGTAATCACGATGTAAATATATATCGTTGTTTTTATAAAAAGACCTTATAGATTCGAAATGAGAATTTTTATAGACTATTTGCATTTTAGCTATACAATCATTTTGTTTACACCACTGCTGATAAATTTCTGCACCGTTCAAGTTAGCTGATTTATATATTATTTTATTGCGGTATTTTAATTTGTGAATCTTTTCAAAATATGTATAAAGAGACCCTTCAGAAGTATCATCCACAACTATTGTTGTGTTAGAATCATTTTGTAAGGTTTGCGGTAACTTAAAAAGACCTTGTGGATCAGTTAGGTAATGATTGTTTTCCAATGGCTAATTGTCCTATCGACACCTTCTTCGTACGACACTTTAGGCTTCCACCCAGTCTTACTTGTAAGCAAGTTGTGATTACTATTAAGCCACCAAATTTCGCCATGTCGTGGATCTTTTGTATCCCAGTTGATAGTTCCATTCCACCCTAATTGCTGTTGGATATAATGAGCACAATCTTTAATCTTACGTGGGTCGTCTGGTCCAATAGTATAGAAGTTGCCTTTACATGCATCTCTATTTTCAATTACAGCCATCCACGCATCTAGCAAGTCACTGATGTAAATAAAGTTTCTATATGGCTCTGCATAGCCTAGATTACAAGTATCTCCTTTTAACATCTGTGCAATAATCTGTTCTGTAATAAAAAAGTCGTTGTCTTTACGTCCGTAACTATTAGTTTGTCTAAAACTTGCCCACGGAAGACCGTATGCTCTGCCAGCATACTCTAAGTACTTTTCACATCCATACTTAGCAACAGCATAAGGAGCATTTGGATTTGGCTGAGTATATTCGTCAAAAGCAACGCTGTCTTTATAAGTTCCGGTTTGTTCTACTTCGTCCGAAATAGGTTGCCAGCCATAAACTTCCATTGTACTTGCAAACACAAAATACGGTAAAGTGTTAAGTTGTCTACATGCTTCAATAAGATTAACTGTACCAACATAGTTTACTTCACTAAAACTAACTTGTTCATAAAAACTTTTTTGCACTTCTGTACGTGCTGCTAAATGAACTACAATATCTGGATTAACTTCTTTTACTTCTTGCTGAATACCAGTGTGATGTGTTAAGTCTGTTTTTAATTCGTGTACTTCTCCAATTGCTTGTAGTCGTGGCAACAAATGTTGTCCTATAAATCCACTTGATCCTGTTAATAATATTTTCATGTCTAACTCCTTACAGTATTTACAATCCATTAAGTATATAGTTATTAGATCTGGTGGTTAAATACATTATGTTCGATATAGTAGATAACTTTGAAAAACAAATAGCAGAATTCTTTGGTGCACCTTATGCTGTAAGCACTGATTGCTGTACTCATGCTGTTGAACTATGTTTGCGTTATAAAAATGCTAAAAGTATAACTGTGCCGCAGCACACATATCTAAGTATTCCAATGACAGGAAAGAAACTTGGCATCGATGTTCAATGGACTAATGCTAAATGGTCTGAATATTATTATCTTGGTAACAATATTTACGATGCAGCAGTATTATGGAAACCAAACAGTTATGTATCAGGCAGCTATATGTGCTTGAGTTTTCAATTTAGAAAACATTTAAGTTTAGGGCGAGGTGGTGTAATACTGCTTGATAGCAAAGAAGACAGAGATGCACTTATAAAATTAGGATACGATGGTAGGCATCGTAATTGTAGTTGGATGGATCAAGATATTAATAGTATAGGATATCATTACTACATGACACCCGAAACTGCACAGTTAGGATTAGATAAATTGCCTAATGCAATTGCTACTCCTGCAAAGATGTGGACTTGGGAAGACTATCCTAATGTATATCATCGCTTAAAGAATAGTGTTTAAATACATCGGCTATTCTGTTGTAGTCTGCATTTGTATTAATTAAGTCATATATCCAATTTTGCACTTGCTGATTATTTTTAATATTTTCACGTATACATTTGTCTGTAATTTCTTGCTGTAAATCCATAAACGTTTGTTTGGTTGATCTTTTCATTTTCATGTCTAACGGTTTATACACATGCTCAATTAATAATTTAAAATGCTTTCGTGTGTCAGGATGAATATCATTTAAATTTCCAAATGCTGGATTATAATCATCCCATAAACAAGTTGTAATATCTTTTAGATAAGGATTATATAGTTTTGCAAGATTCATAGCAACATTATATTCGTTGTCAGTTAACGGAATTTCTTTTAAATCGTGCTCAGCATTAATTGGATCAAAACTATGTGCCTGCCAAAGTATTTTGTCGCCGTACATTTTATTTGCAGCAGCAATTGCAGTTGAATTTCTTACAATGTCGTTTCCTAAGTTCCAATTTTTTGCATGCCAGTCTCTTTTTCCTCGTTGTGCATGAAAGATACTACCAAAGTTGTCCCATTCGCCAAACGTGTTTATTCGATCTTCACGCTCAAACCCTGACCATAAGACAATTATTTTATCTTCGGGTGTAAATTTCCATTTTAAGTCAGCTTCGACCATTCGACTCATAATTCCAACATTACCTAATCCAGCAATACCTAAGTTATAATATTCACACCCAAGATCAACTGCCATTATATCAGCCCATGTTGGCCAACAATACTTTGTAAAACTACAACCAAATGCAAATAATCTCATAATATTTCCTTAAATGTTAAATTGTTGTCCTTGAGCCAATTATCAAAGTGTTCTTTTTCAGTAAAAACATTTTCTTTGTAATTTTCGTGCCAATGGCTATTTTGTGTTGTTGAAAGTAAATGCAATAATTCTTCATCAAACACGTTAGGCGTTTTTAGATACTTACTACAAATTAAATTAAAGTTATGTTCAATTGCAGGTTTGCATTTTTCTAACAGATTGTTATAATCACTGTCTTTGTGTTTTGCAACTTGCTGAAACATTGCTTCACAACGTTCTTGATCATCTTCAATTGTATCAAAACTATAATCAAAAATTTCATCAAACAATTGAAATCCAAGTTCTCGTAATGCAGTATGAAAATTTGGTACACCATATATAATAAAAGGACGTTTGTGTATGATTGGCGTATATGTTTTTTCGGTAGTAAATATACATTCAAGATTGCTTTCGCATACTATACTTAACAGACTGCTTTTATAATGCGGTGGTGGAACAAATATATCTCCGCTAAATGTTGTTTTCCAGTCTAACATCCTTTGTTTTTTTGGATTTGGAAAATGTTCAAATTTATAATCTTTGCTAACTTCATATGCGTTCCAAGATACATGTCCATAATCTTGTAATTTAGACTTGTACATAGTGTCAATAAACATACACCTGTGTGGATGCCCTTTACCGTTTGTTGATACAAATAGTTTATTAATTGTTTCGTGTGTGGCCAAAGGAAGTTTGTGTTGTATTAGTCGACTAATACAGATATTTGCAAAGAAATGCATCAAGGGTGTTTGTCTTGCATCATTAATATAATAACGATTATTTAAACTGCCTTTGTATGCCGGAGATATTAAGTGTACTTTAACATCAACCGAAGATGCATATTTAGAAAACTTCTTCCATGTTTTTGCACTATCAAAAATATAAACTGCTTCGTATTCTTCAAACGATGCAATAATAACTTGTTTGCAATTTGGATGTGCCATAGTACGCTTTAAATCTTGAAACATTTTCTCGCTTGTGGCGTGTTTCCACACAAACCACCAAACTGTGCCATTGTTATCTATTGGAAACGGAATCATTGCATAAACTCTCTTGGATTAAACGGATACCCTAACTCATCTAGTACTTCATAAATTTTTCTACCTTTGCGTAATTCGTTTACACAAGTGTTTTGTATATCGATCCAATACTGTTCAGTTTTTCTATCTATTTCAATAGGCATTTGTTCTTTTACAATTTGTAGATGTGCAAGGATATCTGGATGTGGATCGTTGTGCAACCCTTCAAAACTAGGATCTCCTGTTTCTAAATTTTTGTATAGCATATCAATAGTAAAATCTTTAAAATGGTCAAGTAGTGGTAAACCGACAACTGCATCTTCATAATGCTGATCAAATCCACACGCTTGGTACATAATCATATCCCCGTATGTTTTGTTTACATAATGCATTGCAGTAATATTTTTTAATGCATCGTGGCTTGGGCTATTAAATTCTCGCATAAACTTGCTCCATGTACTGCCGCCATTGCCACTAAA
>Ga0228653_1000031_pt1 | contig 43228 bp, 37 predicted proteins | sample 65DmetaG_FD_182745 | JGI IMG/M metagenome (GOLD analysis project Ga0228653, IMG submission 182745) | Seawater microbial communities from Monterey Bay, California, United States - 65D | ecosystem: Environmental > Aquatic > Marine > Coastal | place: USA: California | collected 2016-11-02
CCAATAGCGCCGATGGTACTGCATTTTATGTGGGAGAGTAGGTCGCTGCCTTTCTTTATACTGATATATCAGTATTTATTTTAAACCTCATTCTAACGAATGAGGTTTTTTTTTGAAGTATATTTATGTAAGGCTATAAAATATTAATAAATTTACACGTTATTAAATAGAGCCCATTCTTGATGGTTAAAGTCTATGAAAAAAATATTTTTTTGCTACTTGATTTTATTTTCATCCACCTTATATGGTCAAGTTGGTGGCGAAAGTGTTTTTCAATTTTTAAACCTTACCTCATCTTCAAGACAGGTAGCATTGGGTGGTGAAGTATTAACGTTAATTAATGATGTTAATCAACCCATGTGGAATCCCTCAACTATTAATGCAGAATTAGATAAACAACTTTCAATTAATTATACAAGTTTCTTAGCCGGAATAAGTGTTGGTTCGGCCTCTTACTCTCAAGTTATAAATAGACGTTTTGGAGCTATTCATGGAAGTATTAAATATTTAAATTATGGTACTCTTATTGAGGCAGATGAAAATGGCAATGAAACAGGTAACTTTAAAGCAAGTGATGTAGCCCTTACTGTAGGCTATGCTTTTAATCTTCCTTGGACAAACTTTTTCATGGGTTTTAATGGGAAGTTAATCAATTCTAAGATTAGTAATTTTACATCTAGTGGTGTAGCTACTGATATTGCTGTTTTGTATTATAGTCCTTATAAACCTTATGCTTTTACATTAGTTGCTAGAAATATTGGTACACAAATTCAAACCTTTGATGGAACCAATGAGAAATTACCCTTTAAAGTAGCTATTGGAGGTTCTTATAAACTTAGATATGTTCCTTTAAAATGGCACTTAACACTGGATAATCTTCAACAGTGGAATGTAGCCGTCCCTAATCCATCGAATTCAACAAGTGATTTAGAAGGGAACATTACCAATGAAAATATATCTTTTTTTACAAATGCTATTAGACATTTAGTTATTGGTGCAGAATTTTTTCCTGAAAGCCCTATTAATCTAAGAGCAGGATATAATTTTAGAAGATCAAGTGAATTAAAATTACAAAATGCAAGAACTTTTAGTGGTATTTCTTTTGGTTTTGGAATTAAAATGAATAAATTAAGATTCAATTACGCTTTTTCAAAATATCATGCGGCAACAAGTGCTAGTACGTTTAGTTTACAATTAGATCTAGATAAAAGATAATGAATAAGAGAATTACCATAGCAATAGACGGGTATTCATCCACAGGTAAAAGTACAATAGCTAAGCAATTAGCTAGTAAATTAGGATATGTTTACGTTGATAGTGGTGCAATGTATAGAGCTATGACTCTTTTTTCAATGCAAAATGGCTATATTTCAACTAGTCAATTTTGTATTGAAGATTTAATAGATAATTTAGATAAAGCAAGTTTAGAGTTTATTTATAATGAATCACTTGGTTTTGCAGAAATGTATTTAAATGGTGTAAATGTTGAAAAATCGATACGTTCATTAGAAGTTTCTAATTTGGTTAGTAAAGTATCTGCTATCCCTGAAGTTCGAAGAAAACTTGTTGCGATACAAAAAGAAATAGGAAAAAATAAAGCAGTTGTCATGGATGGAAGAGATATTGGGAGTGTTGTGTTTACAGATGCTGAACTAAAAATCTTCATGACTTCTTCTGCTGAAACTAGAGCACAACGACGTTTCGATGAATTGATTCAGAAAGGAGAAAAAGTTAGTTATAAGGATGTTTACACAAATGTAGTTGAAAGGGATCGAGTAGATACAACAAGAAAAGATTCTCCATTGGTAAAAGCTGAAGGTGCAATAGAAATTGATAATTCAGAATTAACTAAAGAAAAACAATTTGAAATTATTTTAAAATTGGTAGAAGAAAAATTAAGGGATATTTAAATATTTATGAGTTTGTAACGAAATTTTCCATTTAGGATTTTTCATCACATAATCTACGATAAGCTCAGTCATTTTCTCTTTTTTACTCCACTCAGGTTGTAAAAATAATTCACAATTACTAGCTACTTTAGAAGCTTGTTCTTCTGCAAATATAAAGTCATTTTTGTTGAAGATGATTATTTTGAGTTCATTTGCTTTTTTATAAACTTCCATTAAAGGAAGTTTTGTTTTTTTTGGAGATAAACAAAACCAGTCCCAAGTACCAGAGAAAGAATAAGCACCAGAGGTTTCAATATGTGTTTTTATTCCCTGTTGTTGAAGTTTTTTTGTTAAATAATCCATTGACCACATCAATGGCTCACCGCCAGTAATAACAACAGTGTCTGAGTATTTTTTTGCATGCTCAACAATTGTATCAGAGAGGGTAGGAGGATGTAAATCTGCATTCCAACTTTCTTTAACATCACACCAATGACAACCTACATCACAACCACCTACACGAATAAAATAAGCTGCTTTACCAGTGTGATACCCTTCACCTTGTATGGTATAAAACTCTTCCATCAAAGGAAGCATTTTACCTTGGTCAATTAAATCTTTGATTCCTTTATTCATGTTGTTTTCTTAAGTAAGCTATTTAATTTTTATAAAACTCAAATCAAATGGATTACAAATGTACTTCTTGCATTTTATTTTCACTACAAAATATCTAATAAACTAGTTGATTTTCTAAAAAATAATTTATTCAGTTTCTCATTTTTAAATTACATAGACGAACCATAAATTTAAATTTTTATTAGTTAAAAACTCAATAATCAGTAGAATTTTGTAAATTTGCACTCCTTTTTACGATAACAGATTAAAAAAAGGATTTTTAAGATCATAGATAAGTATAATATCTCTTAGAGTTTTTATCGTTAATAATCTGAATTACAATAAGATACAAAAACATTTTCAGCATGTCTGAAGAAACAAAAAAAACGGAAGCTGCTAAGGCTCCAGAAGTACAAGAAGTAGCTGTTGAAGCTACATCAGAATCTACAGAAACTGTAGAAGTTACAGAAACTACAACTGTAGCAAAAGAAGAAACACAAGAAGACTTTTTAAAGAACTTTAACTGGCATAAATACGAAGAAGGTATTGAAGCTGTAGATGAGTCTAAATTAAAAGAATTTGAAAGCGCTTTAGAAGGAACTGTAGGTTTTGTAAAAGAGCGTGATGTTATTGAAGGTCTTGTGATAAGAATCACAGATAGAGATGCTATTATAGACATCAATTCTAAATCCGAAGGAGTTATTTCTTTGAATGAGTTTAGATATAATTCTAGTTTGGCAGTTGGCGATAAGGTAGAAGTTTTAGTAGACAAAAGAGAAGATAGCTCTGGTCAATTAGTACTATCTCACAAGAAAGCTAGAGTAATCAAAGCATGGGAACGTGTTAATAATGCTCACGAAACAGGTGAAGTTGTTAATGGATTCGTAAAGTGTAGAACTAGAGGGGGTATGATTGTAGATGTTTTTGGAATTGAAGCATTCTTACCGGGTTCTCAAATCGATGTGAAACCTATTCGTGATTACGATCAATATGTTGAAAAAACAATGGAATTTAAAGTGGTTAAAATTAATCATGAATTTAAAAACGTTGTTGTTTCTCATAAAGCACTTATTGAAGCAGATATTGAAATACAGAAAAAAGAAATTATTGGTCAACTAGAAAAAGGACAAGTATTAGAAGGTATTGTTAAAAACATTACTTCTTATGGTGTATTTGTTGATTTAGGTGGTGTTGATGGATTAGTTCATATTACAGACTTATCATGGTCTAGAATAAATCATCCAAATGAAGTTGTTGAATTAGATCAAAAATTAAATGTTGTAATCTTAGACTTTGATGATAGTAAATCTAGAATACAGTTAGGATTAAAACAATTATCTTCTCACCCATGGGATGCTTTAAATGCTGAACTTAAGATTGGTGATAAAGTAACTGGTGAAGTTGTTGTGATTGCAGATTATGGTGCATTTGTAGAAGTTTCTGAAGGTGTAGAAGGTTTAATTCACGTTTCTGAAATGTCTTGGTCTACTCATTTACGTTCTGCTCAAGATTTCGTAAAAGTTGGAGATAAAGTTGAAGCACAAATTTTAACTTTAGATAGAGACGAACGCAAGATGTCTTTGGGGATGAAACAATTACATCCAGATCCATGGACAGATATTACTAAAAAATATCCAGTTGGATCTACCCACACTGGTACTGTAAGAAATTACACAAACTTTGGTGTATTTGTTGAGTTAGAAGAAGGAATTGACGGTCTTGTATACATTTCTGATCTTTCTTGGACTAAGAAAATTAAGCATCCATCAGATTTTGTTACTGTTGGAGATTCTTTAGAAGTTCAAGTTTTAGAATTAGACGTTGAAGGAAGAAAATTAAACTTAGGACATAAGCAAACTCAAGACAATCCATGGGATGCTCACGAGGCAACTTATACTATAGATTCTGTTCATACAGGAACCATTAAAGAGAAAAATGATAAAGGAGCAGTAGTAACTTTTACTGATGGAGTAGAAGGCTTTGCACCGGGACGTCATTTAGAAAAAGAAGATGGTACCAAATTAGGTAAAGGAGATACTTCAGAATTCAAAGTATTAGAATTTAGTAAAGAATACAGAAGAGTAGTTGTATCTCATACAGCAATTTTTAAAGAGCAAGAGAAAAGAAATATTAAAGCTGCTGCTAAAAAATCTGCAGAAGCTGAAAAAACCACTCTTGGAGACATCGGAGGTCTAGCTGATTTAAAAAAGCAAATGGATGCTAAAGCTAAGAAGAAGTAATTTTTCTTAATTTAAGCTTAGAAATAATTAAACCGCTGTATTTATACAGCGGTTTTTTTATTTATATATTTGATATAATCATATTCAATCAATGAAAATTAAATTTATATCATATATTTTTCTATTTATTTTAATAGGATGTAATTCAGGAAAAAAGAAAGTAGATGCCATTATTCCAAGTGAATATTGGGGTGAAAACCCATGGCCAGAGATTAGAAAAAAAAGAATCAATAAACTATTGCCTGATGCATTGCAGGAGGCTAAAGTTAATTGTTGGCTTGTGGTTTGTAGAGAAAATAATAATGATCCTCTAGCAGATCATATTGGGGGAGAGAATGCAGGAGGTGATGCTGTTTTTTTATTTTATAATGATGATGGAGGTTTTCATTCAAAGGTTTTTTCTCCTATAGGTGAGTCAACAGCCTTAGATGAACTAAATATTCATGATGAAGTGGTTAGTGTTTCAAGAGGTGTATCTTCAATAAATTTAGCCATTGATTTTATAAAGAATAAAAATTTTGAGACCATAGCAATAAATTCATCAACTACCAATTCAATAGCCGATGGATTATCCTTTACCCAAAGAAAACAAATAGAGAATTTACTAGGAAAAGATTCTAAAAAATTAATATCATCTACAGAATTAGTCTACAATTGGTTATCTATAAAATTACCAGAAGAAGTAGCAATTTTAACTAAAGCAGCAAAATTAACTGCTCAGTTTCAAATTGAAGCATACAAAACAGTTATTCCAGGAAAATCAACAGATGCAGATATAGCTAAATTTTTAAAACAAAAAATGTTAGATTATGGAGTGAAAGACGGATGGTCTCCAGACCAAAATCCTAACGTAAATTCAGGACCAGATAGGGGGCATTCTCATGCAACAAGTAAAATAATTATGCCAGGAGATGTTATTCAAATTGATTTTGGAATAAAGGTTTTTGATAGATGGGTTAGTGATATACAGCGTTTTGCATATGTTTTAAAAAATGATGAAGTTATAGCTCCTAAAAATATTCAATTTTATTGGGAGAGTGGTAAGGCTGGAAATAGAGCTGTACTTAATGCTATGAGGCCTGGTGTAAAGGGTGTAGATGTAGACAAAGCGCAAAGAGTGTTGATGAAGAAAGCAAAATCTGAATTTGTCATGTGGAGTACAGGACATCCAGTTGGTTATGTTGCTCATGATGTTGGACCTAATTTGGGTGGGTCTCAATCAACGCACGTGAGACCTGCCTCAGAAAAAAGATTAAAGGAAGGAATGACTTTTGCGTTTGATGGTTTTCATGCCTGGAAGTTATCTGATACAACTCTCAAAACAATATCTGTAGAAGAAATGGCAGTAGTAACCAAAGATGGAGCAAGATATCTTACTCAACCTCAAGAAAATTTAATTTTAATCCCAAGTAAGAATTAAAATACAATTAAGTTGATTTCATTAACTTATTTTTTTTGGTATTTAATTAGAAGTAGATAAGAATAAATTATCTTTGTTAAATACAAAAAAATGGCATGACATTAATTAAATCAATTTCTGGAATTAGAGGAACAATTGGAGGCCAAACTTCAGAAAATTTAACACCCATTGATGCAGTAAAATTTGCTGCAGCTTATGGAACTTTTATAAAAAATAGAAACCCTTCTAAAGATAATATTAGTGTAGTAATTGGAAGAGATGCTCGTATCTCCGGTAAAATGATTAGTTCTCTTGTAGCAAACACTCTTGTTGGTCTAGGAATAAATGTAATTGACTTAGGTTTATCTACAACTCCTACTGTTGAAGTTGCAGTTCCTTTAGAAAATGCAGACGGCGGAATTATTTTAACAGCAAGTCATAACCCAAAACAATGGAATGCATTAAAATTATTGAATGAGAAAGGAGAGTTTTTAAATGGAGAAGATGGTGAAGTAATTTTAAAAATTGCAGAATCTGATGATTTTGTATTTGCAGAAGTTGATGATTTAGGAACATATATAAAAAATCAATCCTATCTAAAAAAACATATACAAGAGGTTTTAAATCTAGAATTGGTTGATGTAGAAGCTATTCGTAATGCTAATTTTAAAGTGGTAGTAGATGGTGTAAATTCTACAGGAGGAATTTTTATCCCTGCTCTTTTAAGAGAGTTAAATGTAGAATGTATAGAATTGTATTGTACTCCAAATGGTCAGTTTCCTCATAATCCAGAACCTCTAAAAGAACACCTTACAGATATATCTGAATTAGTGGTGAAAGAATATGCAGATTTTGGAATAGTAGTAGACCCAGATGTAGATCGTCTAGCTTTAGTATGTGAAGATGGTTCTATGTTTGGTGAAGAGTATACCTTGGTTGCCTGTGCAGATTATGTTCTAGGAAAATTAGGTGGTGGAAATACAGTTTCAAATTTATCATCTTCTAGAGCATTACGAGATGTTACTCAAAAACATGGAGGCACCTATTCAGCAAGTGCGGTTGGAGAGGTGAATGTTGTTATTAAAATGAAAGAAACTAATACGGTAATTGGTGGAGAGGGAAATGGAGGAATCATTTATCCAGCTTCTCATTACGGAAGAGATAGTTTGGTAGGTGTTGCTTTATTTTTATCTCATATGGCTCATAAAAAAATATCTTGTAGAGACCTTAGAGATTCATATCCTAGCTATTTTATGAGTAAAAATAAAATTCAATTAACTCCTAAAATTAATGTTGATCATGTTTTGGAAATGATGGCCAATAAATATTCTAGCGAAGAAGTGAATACCATAGATGGGGTTAAAATTGATTTTGAACATCAATGGGTCCATCTTCGTAAATCAAATACAGAACCAATCATACGAATTTATACAGAGAGTAATTCTCAACAATCAGCTGATGAATTAGCGGAACGTTTTATAACAGAAATAACAGAAATTATATCTTAACTATGACTTCCTTAGAACAATATTTTCAACAATTTAGAGATCAAATTATAGGTATTGATCAAGATTTTGTTACTCCATTTGGACAAAAAAAATTAGTTTATACTGATTGGACAGCAAGTGGAAGATTATATCGTCCCATAGAGCAAAAGCTAACTAATGAATTTGGCCCTTTTGTTGCTAATACTCATACCGAAACATCCACTTCTGGAGCAGCTATGACATTAGCCTATCATGAGGCTAGAAACATTATTAAACGTCATGTAAACGCAAATGATAATGATGTTTTGATTACTGAAGGCTCAGGAATGACAGGAGTAGTTAATAAATTTCAGCGAATTTTAGGATTAAAAGTTTCTGAGAATCTTAGAAAATATACCACAATTCCTGATGAAATTAAGCCTATAGTTTTTGTTTCTCATATGGAACATCACTCTAACCAAACATCCTGGTTAGAGACTATTGCAGATGTTGTTGTAGTACCCTGTAATGAAGAAGGAACCATATGTACAGCTACATTTGAAAAGTACATTAAAAAAAATGCAGACAGAAAAATTAAAATAGTTTCTATTACTTCATGTTCTAATGTAACTGGTATAAAAACACCTTATCATGAATTGGCAAAAATCATTCATAAGTATAATGGATTGTGTTTTGTAGATTTTGCTTGTTGCGCACCCTATGTTGAAATAAACATGCATCCATCAGAAAAAGATGCCTATTTAGATGCCATATTTTTCTCTCCACATAAATTTTTAGGTGGCCCAGGTAGTTCAGGTGTTCTAATTTTTAATAAGAAGTTATATAAAAACTTGATTCCTGATAATCCGGGTGGTGGAACAGTCAGTTATACAAATCCTTGGGGTCAGCATGATTATTTTGATGATGTTGAAACACGTGAGGATGGAGGTACACCAGCTTTTTTACAAACAATACGAATAGCACTTTCTATTCAATTGAAGGAAAAAATGGGGATGGATATGATAAAAAAGAGAGAAGATGAACTCAATGAAAAATTCTTTCAAACATTAGAATCTATTCCAAATATTAAGATTTTAGCTCCTAATCACAAAAAAAGATTAAGTATTTTTTCATTTTATGTAGAAAATATTCATTTTAACCTCGTCGTAAAATTATTGAATGATCGCTATGGAATTCAAACTCGAGGAGGATGTTCTTGTGCAGGTACTTACGGACATTTTTTATTAAATGTAGATCAAGAAACTTCTAATAAAATCAAAAATCAGATTTTAGAGGGATGCTCTACTGAAAAGCCAGGTTGGGTTCGCATATCAATGCATCCTACGATAAAGGATTCAGAACTAGAATTTATTAGTAAGTCACTTGTAGAGTTATGTGAAAATATACACGAGTGGTCTAAAGATTATGTGTATGATTCCTCAAAAAATGATTATGTACATAAATCAGTGATACCAACTGAAAAACAAATGGTAAAAAACTGGTTTCAAGTTTAACTAGTTAAGCAAATTTATTGCCATTCTTTGGGAACTTTATTTCTGTGTTTAAAACGTTTGTGAGACCACAAATAATAAGCAGGTTGGTTATTTATATTTCTTTCTGTAATTGCTAAGTACTTATCTGTGATTTCGTAATTTTTGAAGTTATTTGGATGTTCTGTGATGGTTTCAAATGTGACCTCAAAATACCCTCTTTTTACTTTTTTCACACTGTAATTTACAACGGCCATGTCAAACTTCTTGGCAATTAACTCAGCTCCTGTATGGATAGGAACTTTTATACCCATAAACTCTCGCCAGTAATGCGTTTTGTGGATTTGTGGAGATTGATCACTTAATAACAAATATAAGCCCTGAATTCCTTTATCAAAATTACGTGAGATTGACCTGATGGTTTCAGATGTTTTGTAACCAATAAAACCAAATTTGGTTCTAGAATTTTTAACGGTTTTATCGTAATATTTATTCCCAATTCTTGTGTATGCTCCAAAGCATTTAATTTTTACATGAAGGGGAATACTTATAGACCATTCCCAGTTTGCTTGATGAGCACCCATAAAAGCAATGCTTCTACCTTTATCATATAATTCGTCAATGAGCTCCGGATTTGTATACTTATATCGTTTTAATAGAGTTTTATTAGTTATTGAAAATGCTTTGATACTTTCAACAAATATGTCTGTAAAATGTTTGAAGAAATCTTTTTGAATACGCTTTAATTCATCTATTTTTTTTTCAGGAAAAGCAAGCTGTAAATTCTCAAGTACTACTTTTTTTCTGTACCCCACAATGTGAAAAAATATGAAGTATAAAAAATCTGAAAATATATAAAGTATTCGCATTGGTAAAAATGATAATAACAAAATTATAGGGTAGGTAATTGCGAATATTAAAAACTGCATATTTAGATTTTATATTGCAAATATCGTATTTAAATTTTAATGATATCTATAAAGAAACCATAGTTTTCTTTATGTTTGTGACATGATACAAAATACAAGTCAAGCTGTTTTACTTCTTATTTTAGTAAACGTTCTATTTTCTATGAAAGGATTTGGAGATCAACTTTTTTTTGAAAAGTTTAAATTTCAAGTAGCAAGAATTTTACAAGGTGAAAAAATCAGAATGATTAGTTCTGGTTTTCTTCATGTAGATTGGTTACATCTCGGGTTTAATATGTATGCACTATACCTTTTTGGAGACATTGTAGATGCAAGATTAGGAACTATTAGTTTTATAGTAATTTACTTTGGAAGCTTACTTTCTGGAAGTTTATATTCATTAAGTTATCACAAAAAAGAATCTTATTATAGTGCTGTTGGTGCTTCAGGTGCTGTTTCTGGAATTGTTTATTCATGTATCATGTTATATCCAGATATGCAATTAGGTTTAATTTTAATTCCAATTCCAATTCCAGGTTATATTTTCGGAGTTGCTTATTTATTGTATTCAATTTATGGTATGAAAAATAGAGTTGGTAATATTGGCCATTCTGCTCATTTAGGAGGAGCTATTGGAGGTTTCGCTTTTACTTTACTTTTATTTCCTCAAGTTATTAGAGAAAATTTATTAATGATTCTTTTTCTCTCTTTACCAATCTTGTTTTTGCTGGTGTTCGGGAAAAAACTTAATGTATAAAAAAAGTCTTGTCAATTGACAAGACTTTTTTTTGAGCGAGAGACCAGGTTCGAACTGGCGACATTCAGCTTGGAAGGCTGACGCTCTACCAACTGAGCTACTCTCGCTGATAGACGTTGCAAATATAAAATCATTTTTGGTTTAGGCAATAAAAAAATGGAAAATTAATAGAAATTTTATTCCCTTTTTTTAGACTTAATTATTTGTTACAAAGATTACTTTTAAAAATTATTATTTTTTAACTTAAATCCTTGTATATCGTTTAAATTATAAATTTTAAACTTTTATCCTTAAAGAAAAATCCTAAGTTTTTTACAATTAATTAAAAGTAGTCATTAAAGCAATTTTTTAGACTCAAAGTAAAGATAAAGCAGAAAATTAGTTAAATAAAAAAAAGTCGAGAAAACTCGACTTTTTTAGTGTAGCGAAGACGGGATTTGAACCCGTGACCTCAGGGTTATGAATCCTGCGCTCTAACCAACTGAGCTACCTCGCCTTGGTAATGAGGCTGCAAATATAATTGAATTTTGTAGTACTGCAAGGCGTGTTTTTAATTTTTTTTAACTAGATATATTAACTATATTGGCTTAGTCATAAAATATTTTTTTGATCTATAAAATTATTAATGAAATTATGGATAAAGTCAAATTTGAAATTGAATTTCCAATTCATGCTTCTCCTAGTATGCTATATCAGTATTTTTCTACTCCATCAGGCTTAGAAGAATGGTTTGCTGATAAAGCAAATTCAAGAGGAAAAGTGATTACATTTTTTTGGGATGACTCTGAGGAGCAAGCAACAATTATTTCAAAAAAAAATGGAGAAAAAGCAAAATATAAATGGATAGAAAGTGGTGATGATGAAAGTTATTTCGAATTTAGAATTCAAGTTGATGAAATTACTAAAGATGTTTCATTAATGGTTACAGATTTCGCTGAAGAGGATGAAATAGAAGAGGCAAAAATGTTATGGGAAAACCAAATAGATGAATTAAAACATAGAATAGGAGCATAAAATACAACATACATTCTTTAAAAAAAGCTTTGGTTGAAATCCAAAGCTTTTTTTGTAAACAAAATGGTCTAATTCATTTAAATTTGTAAACAATATAGTTTTTAAAAATATACATAATGTTAAATTATAATGGAAGTATTGTAGCTTTTGATGATGTAAATATTACTCCTGATAATAGAGCTTATAAATATGGTGATTCAGTTTTTGAGACTATAAAAGTTATTAATGGGAAGTTAGTTTTTTGGGAGGATCATTATTTTAGATTAATGGCTTCTATGAGAATGTTACGAATGAAAATTCCTATGAATTTTACTTTAGAGTATTTGGAAGAGGAGATTTTAAAAACGATTTCAATTAATAATCAAAATAATTCAAGAGTTCGACTTAGTATTACTAGAAAAGATGGTGGTTTTTATACACCAACCACAAATGAAATAGATTACCTAATTGATTGTCGTGAAATAAAATCCAAAACAAAGAATAGTTATAAAGTAGATTTATTTAAAGATTTTTATCTGTACTCCGGACATTTGTCTACAATAAAAACTAACAATAAATTAATTCACACATTAGCAAGTATTTTTGCCAAGGAAAATGAACTTGATAATTGTATTCTTCTTAATGAAAGAAAGGGTATCGTAGAGGCAACAAATGCTTCTCTATTTTTAATTAAGGGAACTTTAATCAAAACACCATTATTGACGGAGGGATGTCTTAAAGGTATTGCTAGACAGAAAGTAATTCAAATCATAAAATCTAGCGGTGATTATCAAATAGAAGAGGCCATAATTTCTCCCTTTGAGATTCAAAAAGCGGATGAAGTTTTTGTAACAAATTCAATTATTGGTATCCAACCTGTCACTAATTATAGAAAAAAAGTATTTTCAACAGCAGTGTCAAACAAGCTTGCTATGAGTTTAAATATTTTGGAGTTAACGAGTAAGTAACTAATTTAAATTTATATTGTTTGGAGCATTTGCCCAAATTTTATACTCTCCACCTTTTTGCAGTAATTTATTTTTCCAGAGTGTTTTATTGTCTGTAGATAAAATATTTTCAAAATCGTTTTCTGATACAAACCAAGACTTGTTGATAACCTCTTCCTCTAATTGAACTTTAGCCCAACCCGAATACCCTAAAAAAAATCGAATTTCTGTGTTTTTTATTTCTTGTTGCTGCAATAGATTTTTTAAAGATTCAAAATTACCACCCCAATAAATTTTATCACTTACTGGCATACTATCTGGAATTAATTCAGGTATTTTGTGAATAAAATATAAATTATCCTGCTCTACAGGACCTCCTTGGTATATTTTAAAAGAACAATTAATTTCAGGAATAAGATCTTTGATGGTATAATTTAAGGGTTTATTTAATATGAATCCAATGGAACTTTCTTCGTTATGCTCTGTGAGAAGAATTATAGACCTGTTAAACGAATCATCATTTAAGATAGAGGGTTCAGCTATAAGAAGTTTTCCTTTAATTATTTCCAAAACAGATACTTTATTTTAATAAATTTAAAAAAAAATAAGTAAATAAAAAAAACCTTCTAAAAAGAAGGTTTTTTTTTGATAAACAGAAAAAGTTATTAGTTTACAGCACCGCTTAAACCAGCTCCAGCTTTAAACTTAACAACATTTTTTGCAGCAATTTTGATTTCTGCTCCAGTTTGTGGATTTCTACCATTTCTAGCAGCTCTTCTAGACACTGACCAAGTTCCCCATCCTACTAAAGCAACTTTTCCACCTGATTTTAAAGTAGAAGTTACGTTAGAAGTTAATGATTCTAAAGCGGCCTTTGCTGCTGCTTTTGAAATTCCTGCGTCAGCAGCCATTGCATCGATTAAATCTGATTTGTTCATAATAAGTAGTATTTAAATTAATTGTTTTATTTGCATAAATGCTTTAACAAATATAGACGGATTAAGGGCTTGTGCAAGTTTAGGCCTTAAAAAAACCGCTTTTTGTTAATAAAACTATGTAAATTGTTAATAAGGAGCTCTTCATTTGAGTAAAATCTATAAATGTTATGTAGTTAAAGGCCTTAGCGCATTTTTGCATTCATAGAAAAAGAATAGCCATTTAAAAGACTTTTACTATCTAATTTTTTCTTTCCAGAAATCTTAAGTTCATCGATAATTATATACCCTCCATTGACTGCAACTTTAATATTATCTTTGGTGATTATGATTTTTTTTATAGCCTCTTTATGATTATACTCTTCTTTTCGAATTTTATATATTTTTAAAGACGTAACGTCATTATTATTAACCATATCTGTCCAAGCTCCAGGAAAAGGATTTAAACCTCTTATATGGTCGTATATTTTGTCTATTGAGTTGTTCCAGTTTATTTTGCAGTTATCAGAAAACAGTTTTGGAGCGACTTTTTGACTTCCTTGTTTTTGTTTTTGTGTTGTTACTGAATTATTTTTAATTTTCATAACAGTTTCAGTTACTAAATCTGCTCCTAAGTTCATTAGCCTATCATGTAATTCGCCAACGATTTCATCTTCGTTAATAGTAATTTCTTTTTGAAGTATTATATGACCAGTATCTATTTTTTCATCGATGAAAAAAGTAGTAACACCAGTCTTTTTTTCACCATTTATAATAGCCCAGTGAATAGGTGCAGCTCCTCTGTAGTCAGGTAATAGTGATGCATGAAGGTTAAAAGTACCGTATGCAGGCATTTCCCAAACTAATTTTGGTAACATTCTAAAAGCAACTACAATTTGAAGATTAGCTTTTAAAGCTTTTAAATTTGATATAAAGTCTTCACTTTTGAGGTTTTTAGGTTGTAATAATTTTAGTTTATTATCAATAGCATATTTTTTAATTGCAGATTCGTTTATTTTACGACCTCTTCCTGCTTTTTTATCTGGGGCAGTTATTACTCCAACAATATTAAAATTATTCTCCACTAATTTTTTTAGTGTAGTTACAGCAAATTCTGGTGTTCCCATAAAAACTATGCGCAGGTCTCTCATGAGATGAAAAATTTATTATTATTTGTTAAACCGATTTTGTCTTTTGATAAGAGGTAACGCAAATGTATTAAAATTGCCTTTTCATCTCCGTCTAAAGAGAAAATAATTTCCTCTTGTGAAATTTCTTTTTTGTAACTAAATAGTTCTAGAATATCTTTTTCCAAACTAGATGTATTGTTTTTCTTTTTAGAAATACATACATCACATATACCGCATTTAGATACTTTTTGTTCTCCGAAATAACGAGCTAATTGAATGCTTCTACAAATGGTATTATTTTTAATAAAGTATATTAAATCTTCAGATTTTTGAATTTGTTGTCTTATAAACTTTTCGATAGAACTAGAAATTCTATTAATTGTTTTATCATCTTCTCTTGGAATTAAAAATGTAAGCTCTTCATTTTCATTAGCTTCTTTGTATTCTAAAATATTAAGTGTATGTAGATATTTTAATTCATTTCTTACGGTCAAGGAGTTCGTATGGAGTGTTCTAGCAATTTTAAATTCATTAATTTTTACCTCCTTATTAAATACTCCTCCATGTCCTCTAATAATAAAATCTACTAGTTGTTTAGATATTTTACTATTAAATTGCTGTTTAGCTAAACTTTTACTTGATATTTTAAAAATAATAGTAGACTTTTTATTGTATTTGGAACTAATTTCAATAATGCAATTATTTACGAGAATTCGAAAGATATTAGCTGTCTTTTTGTAAGGAAAATTATAGGTTTCACAAAATTTAATAAAATTAAAATTTAAAGGGCTATTTATTAATTCTCCTTTAGCTATTTGATGGTATTGATATAATTTTTGGTGAACAATTTTTATTTCTTTGATGCTTGGGTAACTTTCTAATTTCTTTTTTTTTAAAGAATGAATATCATTGTCGTTTTGTAAGATTACTGAAAATGATTTTTCCCCATTTCTCCCTGCTCTTCCTGCTTCTTGAACATAATTTTCAATACTAGCCGGAAGATCTAAATGAATTACAATTTTTACATTTGATTTATCAATACCCATACCAAAGGCATTAGTAGCCACCATAATTAACTTTTCTTCGTTCATCCACGAATCAAATGCTTTGGTTTTATCATCTGGAGTCATTCCGGCATGATAAAAAGTTGAAGAGTATCCTCTAGAATTAATGAGGTTAGAGATGTCTTCTGTTTTTTTTCTAGACCCAACATAAATTATTGTAGGGTATGGGTTTTTTTTAAATATTCTTTCAAGTTTTCCAATCTTATTTTCATGTTGAATCACTTGGTAAGCTAAATTTTCACGAAAAAAAGATTTTTTAAAAATAGATACCTCTTTCAAATTTAAATTTTCAACTATATCATTCGTTACTTTTTTTGTAGCAGTAGCAGTTAATGCTATGATATTTATCGTAGGATGTATTTCTCTGATTTTATGAATAAGTCTATATGATGGCCTAAAATCATGCCCCCATTCAGAGATACAATGTGCCTCATCTACAGCAATTAAATTAATAGGAATTTGTTTTACTTTATTAAGAATAAATTCTGAATTTAACCTTTCAGGCGATATGTAGAGAAACTTATAGTTACCGAATTTAAGATTATCAAAAAGGGTTACTATTTCATCTACACTTGCATTACTTTTTATTGTTAAAGCTTTAATTCCTTTTTTTTCCAGTTGATCTATTTGATCCTTCATTAAAGATATGAGTGGAGAGATAACTAGGCATAATCCCTCTTTTGATAGTGCAGGTATTTGATAACATAAAGATTTTCCAGCACCAGTTGGAAGAAGAGCAACAACATCATTTTTAGACATAACGGCTTTTATGATTTCTTCTTGTAAATTTCTGAAAGAAGAATGCCTCCAATATTTTTGTAGGATGTCTTTAGGTAGCATCATACATTTCCTTTGAGCCAATTAAGAATAAAATTTGATCTGTTTTCTACGGTATCAAATGGAACTTCAATCAAAGAATAATTTAAATCTTTGTAAGATTTTTCTATATAGGTATTTATAATTTTTGCCTCTTTATAGCTTTCATATCTTTCCCCATCTGTAATGAAAATTTTTTCCCATGGTTTAAAAATAAATACATAATCGTATCTATATTTTTTACTATTTTCCTTAAAATATGAGGGGTATTTTTCATTACTGTAGTCTAAATAGGCATGAATATCTGGAAGACCTCTATCAAAAAAAATCATATTGCTATTACTATTAGAAGCTTTTAGATATTGCTTTGTTCTGCCCTCAAGTAATAGTTTACTAAATAATATAGGTTTAGTCAGAAACAATTGTTCAATACCGTCCTTTTGTGCTCTAATAGTTATTTCTCTGGAGATTTCTTCCATACAATGAAAACCGGTACTTTTTAGTTGTTTTAAAACAGATGTTTTTCCGGTTCCAGGACCTCCAATAAGCACAATTTTTTTTTGCATAAAACAAAAATATAGTATTAATTTATTATAATAATATAATGATGTAATTTTGTGAAATTATATTATGTAGGTTGTTAAAATTCTAAAATGAAAGATAGAAATAATTTTTATAAAAAATTAAAAAATCAGCTCGATGAAACTACATCTTTTCCATCTGATTATTTATACAAATTTATTGTATCAACTGAGGGGAATAAAGTAGCTTTAGTAAAACAGATATTTGAAGGTAAAGATGCAACAATTACCATCAAAAAATCAAAGACTGAAAAATATAAAAGCATTTCTGTAGTTATACGTATAGAAAATTCAAACCAAGTAATATCATATTATAAACAAGCTGAAAAAATTGAAGGAATTATATCACTATAACAAAATGAAAAAAAATATTTTTTTACTATTCATATTTTATAATTTAAATATGTTTTCACAAAAAAACACAGATATTTTAGTAACCATTAATGATGATAAAGTATCTGTTCAGGATTTTAAAAGAATTTATGAGAGAAACTTAGATGCGATCGATAATGATGAATCTAAGGACATAGTAAAAAACCTTGACTTATTTATCAATTTTAAACTTAAAGTAAAACAAGCTTATGAATTAAAACTTGATACTTTAACATCATATAAAAATGAAATAAAAACTTACAGAAAACAATTAATTGCACCATACATTCAAGATGAAAGTCAACTTAATTCACTAGTCAAAGAAGCATATGATAGAACTAGAACAGAAATTAGGGCTAGTCATATATTAGTTAAACTTCCAAGAAACTTCAAACCAAAAGACACCATATTGCCTTTTTCAAAAATAAATGAAGCTAGACAGAGAATATTGGCTGGAGAACCCTTTGCAAAAGTAGCAAAAGAATTATCTGAAGATCCCTCAGCTATCAAAAATGGTGGTGATTTAGGATATTTTTCAGCATTTAATATGTTATATGATTTTGAAGATATGGCCTATAAAACTTCATTGGGTGATGTGTCACAGATTTTTAAAACTCGTTTTGGATACCATATTGTTCAAAAAACTGGTTCTAGAACCTCTAAAGGAGAAAGACAGGTAGCTCACATACTTATATCAGATACAACATCGAATGGGAAGAAAATAATTGATGAAGTTTATGCTAAACTAAACGAAGGGATTTCTTTTAAAGAGTTGGCTCTCAAATATTCTAATGATTCAAGAACAAAGAAAAAAGGAGGAGTTTTACCAAAATTCGGATCCAATAGAATGGTTAAACCTTTTGAGGAAGCAACTTTTTCACTTGTTTCTGCAGATGAATTCAGTAAGCCTTTTAAAACAAAATATGGATGGCATATTGTAAAATTAATTAAGAAATACCCAATTCTACCTTATGAGGAATTAGAAAAAGATATTTCACAAAAAGTTAAAAATTCCGGTAGAGTTAAGTTGTCAAACAATTCAATATTGAAAAGATTAAAAAATGAGTATTCTATTTACATAGAGGAAGCTATTAAAGAATCCCTTCAAAAGAATAATTTTAGCGACTCATTGCAATCTTCATTTATAAGTATTAATGAGAAAATAATAACAAAAGGAGATTTTGTGTCCTATAGATTAAAAAGAAAGCAAACCCCATTTAATACTTTACTAAATAATTTTGTTAATGAAGAAATCTTAACGTATTTCAAAGAAAATCTTGTGAATACAAATAAGGAGTTTTCTAATACCCTTAGCGAATACCAAGATGGATTATTACTTTTTGAATTGATGCAACAAAAAATTTGGAATATTTCATCAGATTCCTTAGCTATAAAAACATATTTTGATTCTCATAAAGACCAATATCAAACTAATGATTTAGAGAGTGTTAAAGGTAGAGTAATGAATGATTTTCAAACTATATTAGACAATGAATGGATACAATTATTGAGGTCTAAAAGTAAGATTAAGATTAACAAAAAAGCTGTAAATAAATTAATTAAATATTACAGAAAAGAATCTTGAAAAATTATTTCTACATACTAATATTAGTTACTTTTTTTTCATGTGATTCATTAGAATTTCAAAAAAAAGATAAACCTCTTAACAACAAACCTATCGCAACTGTTTACGATGAGAGTTTATTTAAAAAAGATTTAAATTTATTACTTCCAAAAAATATAGACAAAAATGACAGTATTGTTCTTGTTAGAAGTATAATTGATAGCTGGGCTATACAACAACTACTATTAAAAAAAGCTAAGGAAAATAATTCACAAAATGATAATGCTGAGATTAATGATTTAGTAAGAGATTACAGACAAGCGCTTTTAATTAATGGCTATAAAGAACGCCTTATTAAGCAACAATTGGACACTGTAATTGAAAGAGAAGAAATTATTAATTATTACAATCAAAACAAGAAAAACTTCAGATTAAATGAAGAGTTAGTTCAAACAAGATATATTCATTTTTCAAATGATTTAATAGATAAAAAAGAAGTCATTAAGTTTTTTAAAAATGGTAAGATTGAAGATTTGGAAACTCTAGAGTCGAGGCAACTTTCGTTCAAAAAAATGATGTTGAATGATTCGGTATGGCTACCATTAGAAAATGTTTTGTTAAAATTGCCATTTTCTAGAAAGGATTTATTAAAAAAAACAGATTTAATTAAAAAAGAAGATTCTTTAGGTTTATATTTGGCTGTTATAAATGATGTTTTGTTAAGAAATCAAATAGCCCCATTGATTTATATTGAACCTACAATAAAACAAATGATTTTACATCAAAGAAAGTTACAATTAATTAGAGACATAGAAAAAATAATAGTTAAAGATGCGATTCAAAATAAAATTTTTAAAATTCATTAACCTACTGCTATTTATTTTATTATTCAACCAAATGACAGTAGCTCAAAAAGTTAAAATTGATGCCGTTGGCGTAGTTGTTGGAAAAAATATTGTTTTAGATTCTGATATTGAAAAGTTTAAATTAGAATTAGAAAATAGTAGTGAAGGAAAAATAAAAATTTCTGATTGTGAGATGTTAGAACAACTAATGTTACAGAAATTATTAGCTCATCATGCTGTTGTTGATAGTATTATAGTTTCAGACGCTGAGGTTAATGATCAGGTTGAGAGAAATATTCAATTCTTTAGCCAAGAATATGGAAGTATTGAAAAAGTTGTTGAAGCCTACGGTTTTAATGATATAGACGACCTAAAGAAAGAACTTTTTGGAATAGAAAAAGAAAATTCTTTGATTCAAAAAGAACAAAGGCAAATCACTGAAAATATTGATGTAACACCAGAAGAAATTAGAATCTATTTTAATGGATTAAAAGAAAAAGGTGAATTGCCTGAATTTCCTGCAGAAATTCAAATTGCTCAATTGGTTTTAAACGCTGAAGCAACTCAAGAAGAAACAGATAGAGTAATTAATAAATTGAATCAATTAAAAAAAGACATTGAAGGTGGCTCAAGTATTAAAATGAAAGCTATCATTAATTCAATGGATCCCGGAGTTACAGACAATGGAGGTAGATATTCTATTGACAAGAATAGTCAGTTCATAAAAGAATTTAAAGAAGCAGCTTTTTCTTTAGATGTGAATCAAGTTTCTGAACCCTTCAAATCTAAGTTTGGTTACCATATTCTTCAGTTGCATGAAATTAGAGGAGAAACAAGGGTTGCATCACACATTTTAATTCAGCCAGATATTCCTCAAGAAAAATTAGTTGAAACAAAAGAAAAACTTGAAAAAATAAAGAAAGATATTGATAATGGTGTTATCACTTTTGAGGAGGCTGTAAAAAAATATTCACAAGATGATGATACTAGAAATAACGGTGGTTTAATTGTTAATCCTTATTCAGGAGAATCTACTTTTGATTTAACTAGAATGGACCCTGCTTTATATGCTAGAGTTAATAACTTACAGAAAAGTGAAATGTCTGATGTGTTTTATGATGAAACACGTGAGGGGAAAAAGATGTATAAGGTAATGATTATGAAAGATAGAACAAATACACACATAGCTGATATGGTTAATGACTATGTGAAAGTTCAAAATCTAGCACTACAAAAGAAAAAACAAGAAACCATTGCAAAATGGTCTAGAGAAAAAATTGGTGATACTTACATTAAAATAAGTGAAGAATTCCGAAAATGTACCTTTGATAAAAATTGGACTAAAGAAATTTCTAACTAATGTCAGATGTAGCCGACATTGATTCTCTGGTTGTTAAATTTAAAGATTTAAAATCAGAAATAGGAAAGGTAATTATTGGGCAAGAACAAGCCATTAATTATGTTTTGTTATCTATTATATGTGGTGGTCATTCTCTTTTAATTGGTGTTCCTGGTCTTGCTAAAACTCTATTAGTGAATACAATATCAGATGTTCTTGGATTAAACTTTAAAAGGATTCAATTTACACCTGATTTAATGCCATCTGATATTTTGGGTAGTGAGATTTTAAATAAAGAGCGTGAATTTACTTTTTTAAAAGGTCCAGTTTTTTCAAATATTATTTTGGCTGATGAGATTAACAGGACACCACCCAAAACCCAAGCAGCTCTTCTAGAGGCTATGCAAGAAAAATCTGTAACGATATCTGGAAATCATTATAAACTAGACTTACCATTTTTAGTTTTAGCCACACAAAATCCTATTGAACAAGAAGGAACATATCCTCTTCCGGAAGCTCAATTAGATCGTTTTATGTTTTCTATTAATTTAGATTACCCAAGCTATGAAGAAGAAATTGAAGTAGTTAAGACTACAACAACCGAAATTGTAAATAGTGTAGAGCCATTACTTTCAAATAATGAAGTTCTTAATATTCAGCGTCTAATAAGAAAAGTTCCTGTAACAGATAATGTCATAGAATATGCCGTTTCTTTGGTGGGAAAAACTAGACCAAATAGTCTTAAAGCAACTGATTTAGTTAAGAATTATGTTGATTGGGGTGCAGGGCCAAGAGCTTCTCAAAATTTAATCTTAGGGGCTAAAGCAATAGCAGCTGTAAAAGGTAAATATTCTCCTGATATAGAGGATGTAAAAGCAGTAGCTATTCCGATTTTATCTCATAGAATTGTGAAAAATTATAAAGCTGAAGCTGAAGATATATCCGTATCTTATATAATAGAATCTTTGTTATAATTATTCACTGGCCTCGAAAAAGCTAAACACACTACCACCATACTTTTTTGAATAACTAAAATGAGTATTTTCTGACAAATCCATGTGCTTTGAATGCTCAATAACTAAAAGTCCATTCTCATTTAAAAGATTTCGTTCAAAAACAATTTCAACTATTTTTAAAAACTTATCTTTTTCTAAATTATAGGGTGGATCAGCAAATATAATGTCAGTTTTTAAGAAAGTCTTCCTTAAAAATTTAAAAACATCACTTCTGAAGGTATTAATATAAAAATTAAATTCAGAAGACACCTTTTCAATAAACCTAACGCAATTAAAATTACCATCAACAGCATGAATACTTTTACAACCTCTAGAGGCAAATTCAAAAGCAATATTACCAGTTCCAGAGAATAAGTCTATAACTGAAATAGTATCAAGATAATAATGATTATTTAAGATATTAAATAATGATTCTTTAGCCAAATCAGTTGTAGGTCTAACAGGTAAATTTTTTGGAGCAGAAATTCTTCTTCCTTTATGTTTTCCTGAGATTATTCTCATCCTAATAAAATAAAATTTGAATGTTTGTCTATTTCATTTTGATCGTTAAAGATTGGTTTTTTAGAGTTAAAAAAACTAATATTTCTAATGTAGGTGTACAAAATTTCATAAAGCTCTGATTGCTCATTAATAGCTCCCATTATTGAAATATTAGTTTCTTCTGGAGAGAGTTCAAGTTGTTCTAGAGTGAATAAAATATAATAGATAAAATCTTCTTTTGTTTCATATTCAAAAATATTGTAAAACAAAATTTTAGCATCTTTTATGACTACGATATCAAAAAGACTTTTTGAAATATTGATAAAGAAGTTTAATGAGTTATCTGATTGTAAAACTAATTTTTCAAGTAAAATACTTGAATGATGTTTATATTCAAATTCTCCAAAATTTTGAAAAATAAAATTATTAATATTTACGAATGGTACATATACATTTTTAGCTTTTATGAAATTCAAATCATCATAAACAATAAGATCGGTAGCTATTGTTTTAATTGAGTATTTTAAATAATTATTAAGATCACCTTTCTTAAAATATAGATTAGGAACAAGTGTACTTAGATTATTTTGATGAATAACATTAACAGTTTCAAAATCTTGTTGTAAACATTTTTCATTTTTAAAAATCTCTTGAATTTCGCTTAATATTAATTCAGGAGATTTAAGAGCTTTACCAAAAGTAAAAGCAGTAAATTTTGAAATATCATTTTGGGAGTTGGAGATGTAAAAAGAAAATCCATCCAAACTGAATTGGATGGATAGTTTCTTTTTTGATGTTTCTAATATTTCTTTATTGATCGTCTTCTTCTTCACGATTTGCTTTGTCATAAGATGGCGGCCAATTACCTCCAGTTGTAACTTCATTAAGAGATCCTACAGATACGTATTCCCCTTTAATTTGGTCACTTTCAATGGCTTCCATTTCTTGCTTAACTAATGAGATGTCCATCCCTTTTAATAAATCTTTTTTCTCAGTTCTAGCTTCGAAAACAGGTACTTGTAAGCCTGCTATTTTTTCAACTAGACCAATAGAAAGTTCAAATTGTTTCCCTTCAACTCCAGGAACATTGAACATGTTTTTATAATCTTTATCTTGAAAACTCTTTAAGATAGGCTCATAACCAATTGTATCAACTATTCTTTTCTCAACATCAACTATCACAGGTTGCCATTTACTTCCTTTGTTTACTTTAACTACGGTATCTCTTACTTCAGTGATTGCAAACTTTGCACTATCTATAAATTGAATTAAACCTTCTTTATTGTCTGTATAATTTCCGTTTACTTTATAGAAAGCTAATTCAGCGTCTCTAATGATTTTAAGGTGTTGAATAACTTTTACGTATTTAACACGTTTATCTTTGTTAAAATTGATGGGTTTCATTATTCCATCATAAATTTTAAAAACAAGTAGAGCTCCTGTAAAAACTAAAACTAAGGAAACTATCCATTTATATTTTAGTGGTAAGTATTTAACTATTAAATAGGCTAATCCAAATGTGGCAACAATGGCTAGAATAATCAGTATAATCATTTTGTATATTTATTTTTTTTCACTTGAAGCAAATCTACAATTTTTTTTTAATGATAAAAACTTTTAAAGACAATTCAATGTATCTTTAGTGCTTTATAAATTTCATGTTACAGAACGCATCAGATTTTCATAAAGAACTTTTAAATAAGTTCTCATACCATCCTACAATAAAGCAGTCTAAATTATTTTCTTTATTAGTAGAATTTCTATTTTCAAAAAATGAGAAATCTTTATTTTTATTGAAAGGATATGCGGGGACAGGAAAAACAACTACCATCAGTACACTAGTATCTTGTTTGTTTAAAATTAATAAAAAATCTGTTTTACTAGCTCCTACGGGAAGAGCAGCAAAGGTAATTTCTGTTTATTCAAAAAAGCAAGCCTTTACAATTCATAAAAAAATATATTTTCCAAAAAAAATGCCAAATGGTTCTGTAGACTTTGTATTGAAGAATAATAAACACACCAACACTATTTTTATTGTTGATGAAGCTTCTATGATACCAGACAGGCCTCAAAATGGAAAATTGTTTGAAAATGGATCTTTGCTAGATGATTTAATCTCATATGTATACTCTGGTCGTGAATGTAAAATGATTTTAATAGGGGATACAGCGCAATTACCCCCAGTTAAATTAAAATTGAGTCCTGCACTTAAAGATACAAGGTTAGAAATTGATTACAATAAAAAGGTATATCAAATAGAATTAGATGAAGTAACTAGACAACATGAAAACTCTGGAATTTTAGCAAATGCAACCCTGTTAAGATCCCAAATAGAGAATAACTCTAATTATTTTGAGTTTGATTTAAATTTCCCCGACATTATCAGGTTAGTAGATGGATATGATATCGAAGATGCTATTACTGGAAGTTATGACAATGATGGTATTGAAGATACAGCAATCATCGTTAGGTCAAATAAAAGAGCCAACCAATACAATCAACAAATTCGTTCTCAAATAAGAGGGCAAGAAAATGAAATTTCACCAGGAGATTATGTAATGGTTGTCAAAAATAATTACTACTGGCTAAAAGAATCATCTAAGGCAGGTTTTATAGCCAATGGTGACACCTGTGAGGTATTAAGAATTCATTCGATTAAAGAACTTTATGGGTTTAAATTTGCAGAAGTAGACATTAGAATGATAGATTACCCTGAGGAACCCCCTTTCGAAACGGTCTTAATCTTAGATACTCTTAAAAGCGAAACACCTTCATTAACATATGAAGAATCTAATAAATTATATGAGGCTGTAAGGGAGGATTATTCTCATGAAAAATCTAAATATAAACAACTTCTAGCTGTAAAGAAAAATAAATTTTTTAATGCATTACAAGTAAAATTTTCATACGCAATTACTTGTCATAAATCTCAAGGAGGTCAATGGAAGACAATTTTTATAGAACAACCTTATCTACCTGATGGACCCTCAAAAGAATATTATAGGTGGTTGTATACGGCTATAACAAGAGCTCAAGAAAAGTTATATTTAATAGGTTTTAATGATGATTATTTTGAAAATATCGATTAGTTAAGTTGATTTTTTTCTTGATAGAAATTTGTTATTGTAGTCAACCACATTTTTTGAGTATTTGTAATTTAATATACTAGAAAATATATTTAAAACAATCAGATTACTTTAAACATTGAATATTATGTTCAATAAAGCACAGAGTTTAGAAATTAATTAAAAAAAAGTAATATTTTAGAGGTCAATTTAATTTTAAATGACAGCACCTAAAACCGTTTTAGAAGCATTAGATTTTTTTGAATCTAATTCTTCACAAGAATTAATAAATAAACTAAATGCAAAAGGGGTACCTTGTCAGAAGGTATTTGATGTTTTGGCTTATGAGAAACAATTAAGACTCTTACAAATAGAATTGGTTAAATTGCAACAATGGGTTTTAAAAGAAAAAAAGAGAGTTGCTGTTGTTTTTGAAGGAAGAGATGCTGCAGGTAAAGGTGGGAACATAAGAAGATTTATGGAACATTTAAATCCAAGATCTTCAAGATTGGTGGCATTAAACAAACCAACAACTGTTGAAAAAGGGCAATGGTATTTTCAGCGGTATATAAAAGAATTACCAAATCCTGGAGAAATTGTATTTTTTGATAGAAGTTGGTACAATAGAGCCGTTGTCGAACCAGTTATGAATTTCTGCACAGACAAAGAATATAATGAATTTTTAGTTCAGGTTCCTGAATTTGAACATATGCTATATGAGGATGGTCTAATCATTATAAAATTTTGGCTTTCTATATCTAAAGAAGAACAATTAAAGCGTTTTAACGCTAGAAACGAAAATCCATTAAAAAGATGGAAATTTAGTCCAGTAGATAAAAAAGGTCAAGAGCTTTGGGATACTTATACTCACTACAAGGAAGAAATGTTTAGTAAAACCCATACCTCATACAGTCCCTGGATGCTAATTAAGACCAATAATAAAAAAACAGCTAGATTAGAAGCAATGAGGTATGTTTTGTCTATGTTTGATTACGATGGAAAAATAGACTCAAAAACCACATTAACTCCAGATCCAAACGTAGTAATGCGATATTACAGATCTGCATTTCAAATAGATTAATATGCATAGAGAATTATCATCTTCAGAGTTAAAAAAGTTAAATTCAAAAAAAGGTTTAATATCACTTCTGTCAAAAGATTTAATAAATGTAGATAGAACTCTTAGATATATTGAATATGAACGAAAATTAATTAAGTTACAAATAGAGGTAATAAAACTTCAAACTTGGGCAATAAATAATAATGAACGTGTTATTGTGTTATTTGAAGGGAGGGATGCTGCTGGTAAAGGTGGTGCGATAAGAAGAATTACAGAAAGAATTAACCCTAGACATATTAAAATCGTTGCCCTACCAAAGCCCTCTGAAGATGAACAAACTCAATGGTATTTTCAGCGATATATAGAACAATTTCCAAAAGCAGGAGAGATGGTTTTCTTTAATAGAAGTTGGTATAATAGAGCTGTTTTAGAGCCTGTTAACGGTTTTTGTTCAGATGAACAGTATAATATATTTATGGGTCAAGTTAATGACTTTGAAAGAATGATTTTAGAATCAGGAATTCACCTAGTAAAAATTTATATGTCTATTTCCAAAAAAGAACAAGCAAAGCGGTTTGATGATTTAAGAAGTGATCCTTTAAAGCAATGGAAAATGTCACCAGTAGACGAGAGAGCTCAGGAATTATGGGATGAGTATACAAAATATAAACAGGCTATGTTTGCTATTACTGATACTGAAAAATCTCCATGGAAAGTGATAAAGGCTAATAGAAAAACTGAGGCTAGGGTAAATACTATTAATCACATTTTAAAAAGTATTCCATACAGCAAAGACATCAAAGTCTAATTATAGTAACTTTTTAACCTCATTAAAAAGAAAATACATTTCTGCAGCAATAACTTTGTTGGTCTTTAAATAGCTTTCATCTTCATTAACAGTTCCATCAGAGTGTTTAGGGTCTACATAAGGTAGATGAAATCTGTCTATAGCTTCAGGTATAAAAGGACAATTTTCGTCAGCATTATTACAAGTTGTTACTACAAAATAGGGTATTTTATTCTCGATATTATTATATAATTTAGAGAAACCAGACAAACAAGGTGTATCATCACTAAAAGAGATTTTATATCTAGGGTTTGTGTGTGAAAACTCTTCAACATCAAATTTAAATCCTACTTGGGTTAAAGTCTTTACTGTATTTCTATGAAAAGCAGTTACCTCTGTACCTCCAGAGAAAGCATTAATTTGAAGATTAAAATAGTTAGCTGCAAAAAAACTCCAAACTTGACCTAGTTGACTTCGTCTAGAATTGTGGGTGCAAATAAAATTAATATTAACAAAACCATTATTACAACTAGAGGCTATTTTATTAGCTATTGTAATTAAAAGTTCTTTTCTGGGATCATCAATAACTATATTTTGATGAGAGGTTTCAAAGAATTTTTTTACCATTTTACCATTTGTGTTAGTCATCTTCTTACTTTTGTCTCAAAGATACTATAACAAGACACAAATTAATATTAAGTTAAGGTTAATTATGCAATTTATCGTAGGTAAAAAAGTAGCGGTATTAGACGATGTTTTAAAGGGTATTATTGTTAGCATAAATGATCAGACAATAGGTATTGAAGATAGTGATGGTATGGTATATCAATACCATCAAAATGAATTGGTAATCATAGAGGATGATCAATATCAATTATCTAAATTTTCAGATATAAACAATTCTCTATTACATGAAAAGTTAGAGGAAACTACCTCTAAAAAATCTAGTTTTATAAAAGATAAAAATGAAGTTATACTTGAAGTAGATTTACATATTAATCAATTGATAAAAAGTACTAAAGGAATGGATAATTTTGATATATTAACGCTACAACTAAATACAGCAAAAAGAAAAATTGAATATGCAATTTCTAAAAGAATATCAAAAATAATTTTTATTCATGGAGTAGGAGAGGGTGTATTAAAAAGTGAGCTTCATTATTTATTTGGCAGGTACCCAGTTAGATTTTATGATGCTTCTTACAAGAAGTATGGTCTTGGTGCAACAGAAGTTTATGTATATCAAAATCCAAAGTCATAAATAATAAATACTTTTGTAGTATGAAAAAAATTTATTTAGATAATGCTGCAACAACACCAATGGCAAAAGAAGTTATTGATGTAATGCAGGAATCAATGCTAGAAAATTTTGGAAATCCATCCTCAACACATCAATTTGGTAGAAAGGCAAAAAATTTGGTTGAGACAGCTAGAAAAAATATTGCACACTTATTAAACTCATCAGCTTCTGAAATTATTTTTACTGCAGGTGGTACAGAAGCAGATAATCTAATATTACACAATGCAATTAATAATTTGGAAGTAAAACGTATTATTACTTCTAAAATAGAACATCATGCAGTATTACATACAGTAGCTTTTTTGCAAAATACTTGTAATATTGAAGTGGTCTTTGTTAACATACTACCATCTGGTGATGTTTCATTAAAACATTTGGAAGATTTATTAATAAAAACCGATAAAAAAACTTTGGTGAGTTTAATGCATATTAATAATGAAATTGGAAATATTTTACCATTAAAACAAGTATGTGATTTATGTCAAGAATATCAAGCTTTATTTCATTCTGACACTGTGCAAACCATTGGACATTATTCGATTGATTTACAAAAAACACCAATCGATTTTATTACTGCTAGTGCCCATAAATTTCACGGACCCAAAGGAGTAGGATTTGCTTATTTTAGAAAAGGATTTGGTATTCAACCCATGTTTCATGGTGGTGATCAAGAAAAAGGAGCTAGATCAAGTACAGAAAATGTTCATGGAATTTTAGGTATGGAAAAAGCATTTTTAATAGCTTCTGAAACTCTAGAATCAGATATAATCACTATGAATAATTTGAAAACTTTTTTCATGAAAGAATTGAAAAAAATTAATCCTAATATTCTTTTTAATGGTCAATCTTCAAATATAGAACTGAGTAGTTGTACTATTCTAAACGTGTTGCTACCAACACAAAATGAATTATTGTTATTCAACTTAGATCTTTATGGAATTGCTGTGTCTGGAGGTAGTGCTTGTCAAAGCGGGAGTTCTAAAGGATCCCATGTTTTAGCAGAAATTACTGATAATAATCTTGAGGGTTATTCTTCTGTTAGATTTTCGTTTAGTAGGTTTACAAAAAAAGAAGACTTAATTTATACAATTCAACAATTAAAAAAACTTCTTTAAGCTATTTAAATTTTATTAATTTCTACGGGTTTTATCATATTGGCGTATCATAAAAAATGCCCAAATTAAAACAAAAGCAACTACAAATATGGAAAAGTATAGGACTATATTATCTGCGCTCATGTTCTACAAGTTTTAGATAAATTAAAACACCTAATAATGTTGGTGCCCATAAACCGATAAAAATCCCATGCAATTTGTTTCCAGATAAAAACAAATATTCAGCAATGACTATAATCATAAAACACAATGCTAACATAAGTAAGTTAGACAATCCTATTTTTTTAATAAAATTCATTAGTAACTATTTTTGATAAAAGTAAAAAAAAATGATTGACAATTCTTTAAATTAAATAATTTTTTTCATACTTATTGTGAATTGAAAGTATAGCTAAACCAAATAAAACTGCAACAAGAATTAATATGGTATTAATTAATCCACTGACACCAAATGACATGCGTATTAAAATGGTAGAAATGATAAATCCTGAATTTCTTATAATTTTATGAAATTGGTCTGTGTAAAAGAATGAGATTAATAGTAGTATTACATCTACTAATATTAATACAGTAAAAAATTGATCAAAAAATAGATTATTAATACTCTCTAATGATGGAAATTCATTTGAAGATATTGTAATTCCAGTAGACCACTTTATAAGAGTATTAAGAGCCATAAAAAAGAATAAAGGCACTAAAATTACGGCTATTAATCTTTTCTTTTGTACAAATTTTTCTATGACGGGTTGTAAGTTAGCCTGTTGTTTAACTTTTTGTTTTCCTTGCTTTTGAAATAAATAAATTAAAAAGAAAAGTAAGAGAGAGGCAATTAAATCATAGGTGAATTGTAAATCTCCTTTAATTTCAAACCAATTAGATGTAAGCTCTAAAGATGATAAATCTTTAAACAATTTTCGTATTATGATAAGAGTAATAATTTGATACTGTTTTGTTATGTATGTTGTGAAAGATTTTGGTAAGTAGTAAATTAAAAGGTACACTTCATATATAAGAATGAATGAAAAAGGTGTGTAGATAGCTGATATCGGGTTATTTAATAGTTCGGAACTAGAATTAACATTAATGATATTTAATTTAGAAAAGTATATGAATGCTAAATGAACAAAAAAGCTAAGTAAAGCAATATTAAGAATTACTTTCTCAGTCTTGTTTCTTGTTTTACTTGAAAGGAGTTTGTCAAATAAAAATTGTAATATTTTGTTAATTTTAACCATGCAATATGTTGTATGATAGCGTTTTGTATAAAAAAAATATACAATTCAATACTAAAAATAGTGAAACTTAACTAACTAATGTTACATTAATAGGTTTTTCTTGCAATTATTTTTAGAATGCATAATGTTTTTTCTTTAAATCTGATTTTTTAAAACTAAATATGAACTCTATTTCTTCGATCGATATTTTATGGTATTTTTACAATAGAAATAAATATCTACATGAGTAAATCATATGCAAAGCAGACAATAGTAAATCATATTTCATATATTGAATTTTACCATCCATCTCACAATTCATTGCCTGGAGAAATTTTACAAAATCTTGTAGAACTAATTAAAAATGCAGGAGAAAATGAAGATGTTAGGGTGATTGTATTGCAAAGTGGGGGAGATCGAACCTTCTGCGCAGGTGCTAGTTTTACAGAATTAGTAAACATTTCAGATAAAGCGTCTGGAATGGCATTTTTTTCAGGATTTGCAGAGCTTATAAATGCAATGAGAACCTGTCCTAAGTTTATTGTTGGAAGAATTCAAGGGAAAACAGTTGGAGGTGGTTTGGGTATTGTAGCTGCATGTGACTATTGTCTAGCTACTAAATACGCAGAGGTTAAATTAAGTGAACTCAATATAGGTATTGGACCATTTGTAATAGGTCCAGTAGTTGAACGTAAAATAGGACTTAGTTTGCTATCACAAATCTCTCTTAATCCTAAAAAATTTTATTCAGCTTTATGGGCAGAAAGGCATGGTCTTTACTCAGAAGTTTTTGAAAATATTTTAGAATTAGATAAAGCAGTAAAGACTTTTGCTGAAGATTTATGTTTATACAACCCAGAGGCAATGTATGAAATGAAAAAATCATTTTGGAGAGGAACTGATCACTGGGATAGATTATTAAAGGACCAAGCTAAAATCAGTGGAAGATTAGTATTGTCTAGTTTTACAAAAAATAAGTTGAGTGAATTTAAATAACTCTTTATTTAAAATTATTTAAAGCTTACCATTTTTTAATGACTAGTGTGTTTTTATCAAAATACATTATTTTCAATTATTTACTTTATTTTGCGATTATTAATGATATATTATCAGTGTTTTTAACAATTTGATGTTAATATTTTTTTAAAAAAACTTTATTTTTACGAATATGATAATTATTTCTCTTTAAAAAGAGATATTCATATTTTCACTTCCTTCAAAATTATTGAAATTACATATTTATGATTTTTAGAGGCTTTTTTTTGAGAGTTACATTACTTGCGAAAACATTTTCGTAAGCCCTCGTCCCTTTGTTTATTTGGTGTTGTGGGTTTTTTGTTTAAAATTCGCAACTTCTAACTCTTAAAAATATAGAAATGACAAAATTCAAATTAATCATGTTATTAACGGTATTATTTACAAGTTTCAACATGAACTCTCAAGAACAAGAAGAAAAAGGAACATTTACTCTAAGCGGAAGTGTAGATACTTATTATTCTACAAATTTATCAACATCAGACATTGGAACTATTGGAACTCTAACGGATGTTCCTGCGAATGGTTTTGGTTTAGGTATGGCAAATACAGTATTTTCTTACGAAAAAGGGAAAACTGGAGTGGTTGCAGACTTAGCTTTTGGGCCTAGAGCAAATGCTGCAAATGCTTATGATGGAGCAATTAACCAATTATATGCTTACTACAATGCTTCTGAAAAAGTAACGTTTACTTTAGGACAGTTTAATACATTCTATGGTTACGAAGTAATATCTCCAACTGGAAATTTTAATTACTCAGTTTCTTATTTATTCAATGCTGGTCCATTTTCACATACAGGATTAAAATTAGATTACACTGCCTCAGATGATTTATCTTTTATGCTTGCTGTAACCAATCCACATGGATTAACTGCTGGTTCAAATTTTTACGGTACAATTGATGATAACGGTGATGAATCGTATTATGATTATTATCAACTTGGTTTTCAAGTTGGTTACAAAGATCAATTCTTCAACTTGGCATATGGTGCAGATGGTTTTGGTGCTTCAGACGTATTGTATTTAGATTACACAGGTGGTTTTGATTTGTCAGATTCTTTCTTCTTTGGGATTAATGCTGCTTATTCAAATTCAGAAGATGCAGATTCAGGTTACCAAGGTTTTGCCTTATATCTTCAAAATGAATTTTCTGATACATTTGCTCTAGGTTTAAGACCAGAATTTTTTACACTTACTTCTGGTGCAGGTAATCAAACTATTTCAGCATTTACTTTAACTGGTAACACCTCACTTTCTGAAAGTTTAAAACTAATTACTGAATTAAGATATGATACTTCAGGAGATGATATAATATTTGTTGGAGGGAAAGAAAATGCAACTGGTTTAACAGTAGCTGCTGTTTATTCTTTTTAAATAATAACTTAACTAAAACTTTATAATTATGACTAATTTTTTACCTAAACTAATTTTGAGATTGCCCGGTGTATTTCAAGAGGCTGTAACAGATTCCTTAAGTGTTGTTACCGGAGTAACTGAAGAACAGCTCACTGCTGCTGTAGACGCAGCTGTTAAATCTACGACAGAATCAATCTATGGAGATATGGGAATGCTATGGATGTTATTGTCTGGTATTTTAGTATTCTTTATGCAAGCTGGATTTACTTTAGTAGAGTCTGGAATGACAAGATCAAAAAATGCCGTAAACATAGCCATGAAAAATCTATTGGATATTTGTGTTGGCTCTTTAACTTACTGGTTAGTAGGATATTCTCTAATGTATGGAGATACCACTAATGGTTGGTTTTTCTGGAGTGGATTATTTCAAGGAGAAGGAGCAGATTTATTCTTCCAAACAATGTTTGCTGCAACCGCTGCAACAATAGTTTCTGGAGCAATTGCTGGTAGAACAAAATATTCAACTTATGTTATTTTTTCAATCGTAATGACTGCAATTATTTATCCAATATCTGGAGGATGGCAATGGCAAGGTTCTGGTTGGTTAACTGATTTAGGATTTATTGATTTTGCTGGGTCTTCTATTGTTCACTCTGTTGGAGGATGGGCAGCATTAGTTGCTGCCGTATTGGTAGGTCCTAGAATTGGAAAATTTATAGATGGAAAAGTAATGCCAATACCAGGACACAACCAAGTTTTAGCAACACTAGGAGTTTTCATCCTTTGGTTAGGTTGGTTTGGTTTTAATGGTGGATCTCAATTAGCTTGGGGTGGCGCAGATGCTGTTGGTGCTTCTAATGTAGTATTGATTACAAATTTAGCTGCTGCTGCAGGAGGTTTAGGAGCTCTAATTACAACATGGATATGGTATGGTAAACCTCATTTGGCACAAACTTTAAATGGTGCTTTAGCTGGTTTAGTTAGTATTACTGCAGGATGTGGAAATATGTCATCCGAAGGAGCAGTTTTAGCTGGTTTACTTGGAGGAATATTAGTTGTTTTTTCTATAGAATTCATTGAGAAAAAATTAAAAATAGACGATGCTATTGGTGCTGTTTCTGTTCACGGTGTAGTAGGTGTCTGGGGAACAGTTGTAATAGGACTTTGGGGAATTGATGCCGATGGCGGTATAGGATTGTTTAATGGTGGCGGAGCCACTCAATTAGGTGTTCAAGCATTAGGTGCTTTAGCATATGCCGTATGGGCAATCACTTTATCTTGGGTTGTTTTATTTACATTAAAAAGTACTATTGGTTTACGTGTAAGCAAAGAGGTTGAAGAAAAAGGATTAGATCTTGCTGAGCATGGAACTATAGCTTACCCAGGTAAAAGAGACAGAGGAGAATAATTCATTACCCCCGTAAATGAGTAGTATTTAGATTTTTATTAAAAGAAATTTAGATATCCTTTAACAAAATGAAAATGCATTGGTAACAGTGCATTTTCTTGTGTTTTATAATTTTATAAATAATAGTACTAATAATAGAGGAAAAAATGATGAAAGACCAAGGATTGTATTTAAGTGAGTTTGAAAGAGATAATTGTGGAGCAGGGTTTATTTGTAATTTGAAAGGACAAAAATCTAATCAAATTATACATGATGCTTTAGAAATTTTAATAAAACTAGAACATCGTGGTGCTGTAAGTTCAGATGGAAGAACTGGAGATGGAGCAGGAATATTGATAGACATTCCTCATGAATTTTTTTCTCGTGTATGTGATTTTGATTTGCCAAATGCAGGAGAGTATGCTGTTGGTCAGGTTTTTTTACCCAAGAAATTTAATCAAAGTAGTTATTGTCAAAATGTTTTTGAGAAAGAATTAAAAAATCAAGGTCTGTGTGTTTTAGGATGGAGAGATGTTCCTGTAGATACCTCAAATTTGGGAGTTATTGCTGCAAGAACTCAACCAAAAACAAAACAATTATTTGTTGGAAAAGGGAATGAGGAATTGACTGAATTGCAATTTAATGCAAAACTCTTTGCAGCTAGAAAAATTACTGAGCATACGGTGTCAAAATCTAAAATTTCAGAGGCTAAATATTTTTATTTACCTAGTTTTTCCACTACAACAATTATTTACAAAGGATTGTTAATTCCTGAGGATATTGGTCGATTTTATAGTGATTTAAGACAACCAGATTTAGTAACTAGGCTCGCATTGGTTCATCAACGTTTTTCAACCAATACGTTTCCCTCTTGGGATTTAGCTCAACCATTTAGATTTATGTGTCATAATGGAGAGATAAATACATTAAGAGGAAATGTTAGTAGAATGTTGGCCAGACAAGAATTAATGAAAAGTGATCTTTTCGGTAATGACATAAAAAAAATATTTCCAATTATCACTGAAGGTAAATCTGATTCTGCCTCTATGGATTTGGCGGTAGAATTATTATTGATGACTGGTAGGTCATTACCTGAAGTTATGATGATGATGGTACCTGAAGCTTGGGAAAAAGATTCCTCAATGAATGAAGATAAAAAAGCATTTTATCAATACAATGCATGTATAATGGAGCCCTGGGATGGTCCTGCATCAGTTCCATTTACAGATGGAAATTTTATAGGAGCTTTATTAGATAGGAACGGGTTAAGACCTTCTAGATACACTGTTACTAAGAATGGAAATGTAGTGATGTCCTCTGAAATTGGTGTTTTAAATATTAAACCGGAAAATGTTGTAAAACATGGAAGGTTAGAACCAGGAAAAATGTTTTTAGTAGATATGAATGCTGGTCGTATCATAGAAGACGAAGAAATAAAAAAAGAAATTATTTCAAAAAAACCTTACAAGAAATGGGTTAGTGAGAATGTTCTTCCTTTGGTAGATATTCCTTATACAAATAACAATATCCCAACTGAAGTTACAGATTATAAAACTAGATTAAGACTCTTTGGGTATACAACTGAAGAAATTTCAACTATAATATCTCCAATGGCAATTTCTTCTAAAGAAGGAATTGGTTCTATGGGAACAGACACACCTTTAGCTGTCTTATCTGATAAACCTCAATTGCTTTACAACTACTTCAAACAACTATTTGCTCAGGTTACCAACCCTCCATTAGATGGTATCCGGGAAGAAATTATTACAGACATTAGTCTAGCCATTGGTTCAGATGGAAATATATTTGATGTCTCTCCCGAACAAGCAAAGAAACTTCTTATTCAAAACCCAGTTATTTCTAATGAAGATTTGGATAAAATTAAAAATATTGATCATTCAGATTTTAAAGCAACATCTATTTCAATTTTATTTCCACTAGATGAAGGCGTAAACGGAATAGAAAGAGCTTTAGATTTTATGTTAGATAAAGCTGTTGAGGCAGTAGACTCTGGTTCTAATATTATTATTTTATCAGATAGAGGAGTCACCAAGGAAAATGCTCCAATACCTGCTTTGTTAGCCTGTTCCTATCTGCATCATTCTCTAAGCAGAAAACAAAAGCGTTCTAAATTTGGAATAGTCATGGAAACTGCAGAGCCAAGAGAACCTCATCATTTTGCAACACTATTTGGCTACGGTGCAAGTGCAATCAATCCATATATGGTCAATGAAATTATTACTCATCAGGTTGAGACGGGAGAGATAATAGGAATTAATTCTAAAGTTGCAGTTAAAAATTTTAATAAAGCTATAGGAAAAGGAATTTTAAAAATTATGAATAAGATTGGAATTTCAACATTACATTCTTATAGAGCTTCTCAAATTTTTGAAATCTTAGGATTAAAAAAAGCTTTTACTGAAAAGTATTTTCCAGGTACACCCTCCAGAATTGGTGGAATTGGGTTATATGTTCTTCAAAAAGATATCTACAAGAGATGTAAGTCTGCTTATAGAGATTTAAAAATAGATAAGGTGTTAGATTTAGATGTAGGAGGTGATTATCGTTGGAGAAGAGGTGGGGAAAGACATATGTTTAATCCTACTACAGTTTCTAAACTTCAGCAAGCAGTAAGATTAAAAAGTAAAGAAAGTTATCAAGTATATTCAGAAAAAATAAATAAGCAATCAAAAGAATTAATGACCTTGAGAGGATTGTTTGAATTTAATAATCTTGATCCAATTCCTATAGAAGAGGTAGAGCCTTGGACAGAGATAGTAAAACGTTTTAAAACAGGAGCCATGTCCTATGGTTCAATTAGCTCTGAAGCCCATGAAAATTTAGCTGTAGCTATGAATAGAATTGGAGGAAAGTCTAATTCTGGCGAGGGGGGTGAACATAAAATTCGATTTGATAAGTTACCTAACGGAGATTCTAAAAATAGTGCTATAAAGCAAGTTGCATCTGGAAGATTTGGGGTGAGTAGTAATTACCTTACTAATGCTAAAGAGATTCAAATTAAAATGGCACAGGGAGCAAAACCTGGTGAAGGAGGTCAATTACCTGGAAAGAAAGTGTTGCCATGGATTGCTGAGGTTAGAAATTCTACTCCATATGTTGGACTAATTTCTCCGCCACCTCACCATGATATTTATTCCATTGAGGATTTAGCTCAACTTATTTTTGATTTAAAAAATGCAAATAGAGAAGCAAGAATTAATGTAAAACTTGTGTCAAAAGTAGGTGTAGGTACCATAGCTGCAGGTGTGGCTAAAGCAAAAGCAGACGTTATTTTAATTTCTGGTTTTGATGGTGGTACAGGAGCATCACCATTAACCTCATTAAAACATGCTGGTTTACCATGGGAATTAGGAATTGCAGAAGCGCAACAAACTCTAGTAATGAATAATCTAAGAAATAGAGTTGTTTTAGAATGTGATGGTCAGTTAAAGACAGGAAGAGATGTAGCTATTGCATGTTTGTTAGGAGCTGAGGAATTTGGTTTTGCAACGGCACCTCTTGTGGCATCAGGTTGTATAATGATGCGTCAATGTCATTTAAACACTTGTCCAGTGGGGATTGCAACTCAAGATCCCGAACTGCGTAAGAATTTTAAAGGAACACCAGAACACGTAGTTAACTTCATGTACTTTGTTGCTGAGGAATTAAGACAAATTATGGCTTCATTAGGTTTTAGATCTATCAAGGAGATGGTTGGGCAAACTCATAAAATTAATGCCAACCCTTCAATAGATCACTATAAAGCTAAAGGTATAGACGTGTCTGCTATTTTACATCAACCAGATGTTGAGGGTAATCATATCTTACATAATACTGAGAAGCAGAATCATAATTTAGATAAGGTGCTCGATATAAAAATAATAGACAATGCCAAAGCTGCTATAAAAAATAAAATAAAATCTGAATTTAATTATCCGATTCAAAATACAAACCGATCTGTTGGGGCCATTACTAGTAATGAAATTTCAAAATTACATGGAGAGGATGGATTACCCGAAGATACCTTAACGCTTAACTTTAAGGGTTCTGCAGGGCAAAGTTTTGGAGCTTTTGCTACCAAAGGATTAACTATGATAGTAGATGGTGAAGCTAATGATTATTTAGGTAAAGGATTATCTGGTGCTAAAATAGTTGTTAAAAAACCAGCTGAGGCAGATTTCACTGCTGAAGACAATATTATAGTTGGAAATGTGTGTTTTTATGGAGCTATTAAAGGGGAAGCTTATATCAATGGAATAGCTGGAGAGCGTTTTGCAGTTAGAAATTCTGGGGTTATTGCAGTAGTAGAAGGAATAGGAGATCACGGATGTGAGTACATGACAGGAGGCCAAGTAATAGTTTTAGGTGAAACAGGAAGAAATTTTGCTGCAGGTATGAGTGGAGGAATTGCTTATGTATATGACCCATCCCATACATTTAGAAACGAACTTTGTAACTTAGAAATGGTAGAATTAGTTCATTTAGAGACTAAAGATCAGTTAGAATTAAAAAATCATGTTGAAAAACATGTTGCCTACACGGCAAGTTCTCTTGGAAAAGACCTTTTAGAAGACTGGGAAGTAAATAAAATGGACTTTATTAAAGTGTACCCAACAGATTATAAGATTGCTTTAGAAAGATTAGAAAAAGAGGCTTTAACAAAATTAACAGCATAGTTATGGGAGAATTAGGAGGATTTAAAAAATACGAAAGAAAACAGGAAGGGAATATAGCTGTTAAAGAAAGGATTAAACATTACAGAGAATTTACAAAACCGTTACATATTCAAGAACAACAAAAACAAGGTTCTCGATGTATGGACTGTGGTATTCCATTTTGCCATAGTGGTTGTCCGTTAGGGAATTTAATACCAGACTTTAATGATTTGGTCCATAGGGGAGAATGGAAACAAGCGCTGGAGATACTTCATGCGACAAATAATTTTCCTGAATTTACAGGTAGGTTATGTCCGGCACCTTGTGAGCAGGCTTGTGTGTTGGGGTTAATTGACGAACCTGTTTCTATTGAAAACATAGAAAAATCTATTGTTGAAAAAGGTTTTGAAGAAGGATGGATAGTACCTCAAAAACCAACAAAAAGAACAGGTAAAACAATTGCAATTGTTGGATCTGGACCAGCAGGACTGGCTGCAGCACAACAATTAAATAGGGTTGGACATTCAGTGGTTGTTTTTGAAAGAGATGATCAAATAGGCGGTTTGCTACGTTATGGAATACCAAATTTTAAATTAGAAAAAGAAATCATTGATAGACGGGTAGATATTTTAAAAGAAGAAGGTATAGAATTTAGGACTAATGTAAATGTAGGAGTTAATTATCCGGTAGCCTCTCTTAAAGATTTTGATGCCGTATTGTTATCTGGAGGAGCAACAATGTCTAGAAGTATTCCTATTAAAGGAAATAAAGCTAAAGGTGTTGTTCAGGCCATGGATTTTTTAACTAGACAAACAAAAGCATTATTTGATGAAAAACTACAAAAAAATATTATTAATGCTAAAGGAAAAAATGTAATTGTTATTGGTGGAGGTGATACTGGTTCTGATTGTATTGGAACCTCAAATAGACAAGGTGCAAAATCTGTAACAAACTTTGAAATAATGTCTAAGCCACCCTCTGAGAGAAGTGTGAAAACTCCATGGCCATTTTGGCCAATGCAATTAAAAACAAGTTCCTCTCATGATGAAGGTTGTGATCGTAATTGGTTGATCAGCACTAAAGAGTTTCTTACCAATGATAAAGGAGAATTATATGCTCTTAAAACGGTTGAAGTTTCATGGAGAACTATTCCAGGGCAAAGATCTCAAATTATAGAAAAGGAAGGTTCTGAAAAAATTTGGCCATGTGATTTAGCTCTATTGGCACTTGGGTTTACAGGTCCTGAAAAATCTTTACCAGAACAATTAGGTTTAGAATTAGATACAAGAACTAATATCAAGGCCTCTGAAAAAGATTATAAAACCAATATCTCAGGAATTTTTACCGCTGGAGATATGCGTAGAGGACAATCTTTGATTGTATGGGCTATATCTGAAGGACGTCAGGCAGCACATCATATAGATTCTTATCTAATGGGTTTTTCAAGTTTACCATTAAAGGATAACAATGATTTAATTGGTGCTTAATGGAATTAATTATTTGGAATTTATAAAAATTATACAAATCTTCATGGTATAAATGAAAGTAATAGGTCAATTTATCATTCTTGTCATTATTATTACGATTTCGTAATAACAGGGAATGATATTTTTCGAAAATAAACAACAACCTTCCCGAAATGGAAGGTTTTTTTATGTAAAAATATGATGGGTTGAACATCACAAATTAAAATAGTTAAAATGCTGATTATTAAATTATTAAATACTATTTAAAAGCTATGAATTTAAGCTGATTTAAGATTGCAATGAAATGATAAGGATTGCAATAAACTAATTTAGAATATCATAATAGAATACCTACTGTAAAGCAGAATGAAAGAAATTAATAAACATAGTCGAAGATTAACACAAGATGAATCTCAACCAGCATCACAAGCCATGTTGTATGCTGTAGGTCTTTCAGATGAAGATATGCACAAAGCACAGGTAGGTATTGCGAGTACTGGTTATGATGGTAATCCATGTAACATGCACTTGAATAAGTTGAAGGATGAGGTAAAAATAGAGTGTAAGATTGCAAATATGGTAGGTTTAGGATTTAACACTATTGGAGTCTCTGATGGAATTTCAATGGGAACCTCAGGAATGAATTATTCATTGGTTTCTAGAGATATTATTGCAGATTCTATTGAGACGGTAATGAATGCACAAAGTTACGATGCATTGATAGCTATAGTTGGATGTGATAAAAACATGCCTGGAGCCGTTATATCTATGTTACGTTTAAATCGTCCATCTATTATGATGTATGGAGGAACAATTGCCTCAGGTAATTATAAAGGAAGAAAATTAAATATTGTTTCAGCTTTTGAAGCTTTGGGACAAAAGGTAGCTGGAGAAATCGAAGAAGATGAGTATAGAGAAATTATTAAAAGATCAATCCCTGGTGCTGGAGCTTGCGGTGGAATGTATACAGCAAATACAATGGCTTCAGCTATCGAATGTATGGGTTTTGCTTTGCCTTACAATTCTTCAATTCCAGCTGAAAACCCAAATAAGTTATCAGAAGCTGAACGACATGCTTTGGCTATCAAAAATTTATTAGAAAATGATCTAAAACCTTTAGACATCATTTCAAAAAAATCAATAGAGAATGCCATTGCTTTAGTTAATGCTTTAGGAGGTTCTACAAATGCAGTACTTCATTTTTTAGCCATTGCACATGCTGCCGATATTAATTTTACTTTAGAGGACTTTCAAAGAGTATCTGACAACACACCCTTAATTGCAGATTTAAAACCTTCGGGTAAATATTTAATGGAAGATGTTCATGGTATAGGTGGTACACCAGCTATCATGAAATATTTATTGGATAGTGGTTATTTACATGGAGATTGTATGACGGTTACTGGAAAGACACTTGCTGAAAATTTAAAAGATGTTGTCGCTATGGAATTTGAAGATCAGGACGTTATTTATCCTAAAGATAAAGCTTTAAAGACTTCTGGAAACATTCAAATACTTCATGGTAATCTAGCAGAAGAGGGTGCTGTTGCTAAAATATCAGGTAAAGAAGGCTTGTTGTTTGAAGGAAAAGCTGTTGTTTATGATGGAGAACAGGCTGCAAATGCTGGAATTTCAAATGGTGAGGTTCATAAAGGTGATGTGGTTGTGATACGATATGTAGGACCAAAAGGTGGACCAGGTATGCCGGAAATGTTAAAACCAACTTCGCTAATCATGGGAGCAGGCTTAGGAAAGTCTGTTGCCTTAATTACAGATGGTCGTTTTTCTGGAGGAACGCATGGTTTTGTTGTTGGGCATATAACCCCAGAAGCTCAATCAGGAGGAACAATAGGAATCCTTAAAACTGGAGATAAAATAAAAATTAGTGCTGAAGACAATACAATTAATGTATTAATCTCTGATGAAGAATTAGCAGAAAGAAAAGCAAAATGGATTGCTCCAGA
>Ga0228653_1000032_pt1 | contig 42908 bp, 38 predicted proteins | sample 65DmetaG_FD_182745 | JGI IMG/M metagenome (GOLD analysis project Ga0228653, IMG submission 182745) | Seawater microbial communities from Monterey Bay, California, United States - 65D | ecosystem: Environmental > Aquatic > Marine > Coastal | place: USA: California | collected 2016-11-02
TTGGAAGTTTATACCAATAAAAAAATAATGGATGCAACAGATTTAATTATTCAATATTGGACCATGGGAGAAATTACTAAAGAACAATTTCTTGGCTTAGAAAATGCTATAAGAAAAGGAGTTGGTCTAGCAGGTTGTCACGGTGGTCTTGGAGATTCTTTTAGGAAAAATCCTGAATATCAATATATTATAGGAGGGCAATGGGTTGAACACCCTGGTGGAAAAATTGATTATACAGTTAATATTCTAGACCTCCATGATCCAATTTCAGACGGAATCAAAGATTTTAAAATAAAAGATACCGAACAATATTATATGCATATTGATCCTAATATAAAAGTACTAGCAACCACTAAATTTTCAGACAGCATTCACTTGTGGATTAAAGATCGTGTGATGCCAATAGCTTGGAAAACGTATTATGGTGATGGAAGAGTTTTCTATCTTTCTATAGGTCACGACCCAAAAGATTTTGATAACTTTAATGCAAAAGAACTTCTTTTAAGAGGAATTAGATGGGCTAGTGGTAGTAAATATCAACCCAAGGAAAACACATTGAATTCAGTCTATGAATAAATAGAAAACTAAAGATCAGCGATTTTTTTGATTACTTCTTTCCTAATGGATATATTTCTTGGCGTATAAAATTAGTTGGAAAATTTTCATCATTTTCAAATCCTAATTCAATATCTCGTCCGCTAGATGGAATATAATTGGTCTTAAACAAATAATCCCAAACACTTAACGTTAAGCCAAAATTAACACCATATTTATTGGGAACTTTCTTTCCATGATGCCAGATGTGCATTTGTGGATTATTAAAAAAATATTTTAAAAATCCTAAAGGAATAAAAATATTACTATGGTTAAAATGCCCCATGGTTAAAGTGAATAAATGCACTAAAATAAAATCATCAATACCAAAACCAATTAATGCTAGCGGAAGATATTCTAAAGTTCTATAAACAATAGTCTCCATCCAATGATACCTTAAGTGTGCTGCAAAACCCATTTCTTTGACAGAATGATGAACTTTGTGAAAATTCCATAAAAAAGGTATGCGATGTAATAGTCTATGAATAAAATATTGAATAAAATCTCGTGTTAAAAATAAGATGAACAACTGACTCCAATAGGGAAACGTTTCGATGTTAAAAAAAGCCAAATTATCAATTCCTATCTTGATTAAGATTTCGTTAAAAAATGTAACAGCGACATTAGAAACCGCATTGTAAACAATTAATGAAAACAAGAAAAAATTAAAAAACATATAGAAACCATCCAACCAAAAATCTTTTCTGATTTTATTTTGATTTTTTCGCCAAGGAATCAAAATCTCCAAACTCCAAAACACTAATGAAATACTAATAAGCCAATAAAAGTAATTCCCCCAGTGTGGATTTAGGATTTCACTGACTAAATATTGTGAATAGCCAGAAAATGAATCTCTTATAATATTAAGGTATGTATCCATTTTAATATGTATTATTTTTAACAACAACCGCCTCCATCGTAATGAAAAGTAGATTCAGAAAAGTAAATGTCATCTCTATTTAAGTTTTTTAATGCAGCAGCAGTTTTGTCGCAGATAGCTAGGGGTTGATTTTTTAATAAAGTATGTCCAGCGCCATCATCGAAAAAATCTTCATCCCCATAGTAAATTGCGGCTTTCCCTGTAAAAACACATGGTCCATCTTTAGGCATTGGGTCTTTAATAGCAGCCACTTCAATAGATTCTATATAAATCAATTCCTGGGTAGGATAATTTTTTGGGTCTAAAATTCTGTAGGGTTTACGTGCTCTAATCTCAATAGTTCCAAAACCAGCATCGGTTAATGCTTTAACATATTCATTAATTGGTAAACTTCCGCTCAAGCATAGCGCTCGTAAACGTTCGTCATTTCTTAGTTCGTCATTCATGGGTTGTTCGCAAGTTGGATCACTCATTACTAAGCGCCCATGGGGTTTTAGAACTCGATACATTTCTGCAATTGCTTTTTTTAAGTCATCTGATTTAAAAATATTAAATAAGCAATTTTGAGCAGCTACATCTATAGAATTATCTTTTACAGGTAAATTCATAGCATCTCCTTTTCTAAGATCTATAAAATCACTATTAAACCAAGGATTCATTTTTTCAGCTTCAATAAAATTATTTGCAGATGCTTCTAACATTTCATCTACAACATCTATACCTATTACTCCTGCTTTATTTCTATTAAAATAGGCAAATTGTAATAACTCCATACCACCACCAACACCAACATATAACATTTTTGGATTATTGGTTAAATCACGAGCATGAACAGTAGAACCACATCCGTAGTTCATTTCTTGCATAATTCTTGGAATTTTTAATCCTGGCAACTCCCATATAGGATTTGTTGTGCAGCATAAACCAATATCAGGGCTTAATGCAGCTTCCTTGTATACATTATGTGTAGTGTCTAAGTAACTCATAATCCTTTTATTAATGCTTTAAATAATATGATCATTTTAGGTTCAGCTTTACCAGCTATTTTTATAATTTCCTGAATATTAACAGGTGCTAGATCTTTTGGATTGCACTCATCTGTTAATACTGAAATTGCTGAACAGGGTAAATTTAAATGATTGGCAACAATCACCTCTGGTACAGTACTCATTCCAACAGCATCAACTTCTAAAATTTGAAGCATTCTATATTCTGCCCTTGTTTCTAATTGTGGTCCAAAAACACCTGCATATACACCTTCATGTAATTGGATATTATTTTGCTCAGCTATTAATTTTAGTGAATCATTCATTTTTTTTGAATAGGGAGCCAACATGTCTACAAAACGCTCCCCAAATTCACCAACTTTAGCAAACGCCAATGGTGAGTTTCCCTGTAAATTAAGATGGTCATCAATAAGCATTAAATCTCCTTTTTTAAATGAAAGATTTATAGCACCAGCAGCATTAGAAATCAATAAAGAACTAATTCCCAGTTTTTCCATAGCTCTAACCCCATAAGTTACTTCCCAGTGATCGTATCCTTCATAAAGATGAAATCGTCCAGACATGATTACCACTTTTTTTCCAGAAAGGGTTCCATATACTAATCTGCCAGAGTGAAATTCAACAGTTGCTTTAGGAAAATGAGGAATATCTGCATAGGCAATTTCCTGTTCAATATCTACTTCATCGATTAATTGATGTAAACCAGTGCCAAGTACAATCCCAACATTGGGTTTTGTAAATCCTTTTGAAATTAAATAACGAGTAGTTTCCTCTAATTGCTTTATTTTCATTGATACTCCTTTTACAGGTTATAATGTCTTGAAATTTCTAATTAAGTATGTGAACTCTCTTGTATTTAAAGAAATTTAGAAAATGCAGGGTGATGTTCTATATCTTCAATTACATCAACATCATTTAATATTGGTAACAAATGTACATCAACTTTTTCTAAATCTTTCAAAGTATCTTCTCTCACAGTTGATGTTCCCCAATTTTTATTTTTAAAAATTTTAGGATGTAATTTTTTTAGACCAATTAGATAATAACCCCCGTCTGAAGCAGGCCCTATTATAACATCATTAGTGTCTAATTTTTTGAAAGCCTCATAAATATGACAAGGTTCTAAATCATATAAGTCACTTCCAATAAGTAAAACTTTATCATACTTATTTTCAAATGCTGCTTGAAAAGAATTCTTCATTTTAGCTCCTAAATCACTTCCATGTTGGACTTCTTTTTTATATAAATTGCTACTCCAAATATCATGCTTGGTGATTTTTTCAGAATAGTAAACTATTTTATCAGCGCTTACTTGTTTTGTAACCTGATTGGTTTTGTTTAATAAAAATTTATAAATTTCTAAAGCAACTTGATCACCTGTAGATTTTGATAAACGTGTTTTTACTTTTCCTAATTCTGGATTTCGAGTAAAAATTATTAATAGATTTCTTGAATTCATTAGGCAACTACTCCTTGACAACTACTCCCAGCACCAGCAGTACATCCATAACAATGCTGATTGATAATTATATCTCTATTCTGTAATAGTTTCTCGTTATATTCTGTAATATGTTTTACTTTACTGGCTACTTTTAAGTTGAGCATTTGATTAAAATCACAATCAAAAAGCCATCCATCCCAGCTAACGGAAAGCGTATTTGTACACATCACATTCTCTACTGCTCTTGGGTTATATGCCTCAACTAATGAATACATATAATCTTCATAATTTTCTGAAGCAATTAAATAATCTAAAAATCTACTGATAGGAAGATTTGTGATTGCAAATAAAGAATTAAAATCAATATTAAATTCCTCTTTAAGTGCCTTTTTGAAATCATTTTCCAATGCCTTTTGGTCTCCAGGTAAAAAAGCACCTGACGGATTGTAAACCAAATCAAGTTTTAAGTTACTTCCCGGAATTCCATAACCCATAGCATTTAATTCTTGGAGAGCTTTGATAGATTTATCAAAAACCCCATTACCACGTTGCTTATCTGTTTTTCCTCTTGTCCAATGAGGCATAGAGCTTACAACATGAATATTATGTTTTTTGAAGAATTTAGGTAAATCATAGAATTTTTTATTAGCTCTTATAATTGTTAGGTTAGAGCGTACAATAAAATCTTTAACACCTAGCTTGGTAGCTTCACCAACAAACCATTTAAAGTTAGGGTTCATTTCTGGAGCACCTCCCGTTAAATCAAGTGTATGTGTTCCAGTTTTTTTAATAATATTTAAACACTCTTGCATGGTCTCTTTAGTCATAATTTCTTTTCTGTCTGGACCAGCATCAACATGACAATGAGCACAAACTTGATTGCACATATAGCCCATGTTAATTTGTAAAATTTCTAATTTCTTTGGACGTAATGGAAATTGATTTGTAGCAGCTATTTTTTCTGCAAATGTTGGTAATTCTCCATTAGCAAATTGTCCGTTTGATAAAAACTCTAGCTGTCTTTCTGTATTGGCTAGATCATTATTTCTAGCTAAAAGTGATTTTTTAATCATCTCACATTTCTAATTTGTTCACTTTGTTCATCATTTGAACTCCGTGCACTAGAGTAGCACCACTCTTAATGGCTGCACCTACATGAACAGCCTCCATCATCTCCTCTTTTGTAATTCCTCGTTGTAAACTGTCTTTTGTATATGCATCTATACAATAAGGGCATTGCTCTGTGTGAGCTACTGCTAATGCAATTAATGATTTTTCTCGAGCAGTTAGTGCTCCTTCCTCAAATACTTTACCATAATAATCAAAGAATTTATCTCCAAGTTCTTCACTCCATTCAGTGATATTTCCAAATTTTCTTAAATCGGCAGGGTTGTAATATGTTTTAGACATAAAAAATTATTTAATGTTCAAATTCCTGTTGTAAGTTAAGTAATAATGCTTGCTTTTTTATTTGTTTTCGTGCAAGCATATTTATTAAAATTATCTATAATTGTTTCGTTTTTTGTAAAATTATTATAGTACCTATTAACTGTATTTAATAACTCTAATTTGCTTTCGTTTCTGAAATTACTTTTTCCATCATTTATAGATGCTAATATTTTATTTCTTCACCCATTTTTAAGTTAAAATATTTTCTAAAAGAATAAACAATAATGTATAAAATTGGGGTGTCTAAAGCAGCGATCATCATTTTAAATAATACCCCACTAATCAATAATCCATAAAATTTATCCCATGCAATGATATCGAAAGAACATAGTAATATTAAAACAGTTAAGGTGTCAATAATTTGAGATGAAAAAGTTGAAAAATTATTACGTAACCACAAGTGCTTTCCTTTGGTGAAGTTCTTCCAAAAATGATAAACTTTAATATCGATAAACTGAGCAAATAAATAGGCCAACATAGAGGCTAAGACGGCTAAGGGAGCTGCCCCAAAAACTTCAATAAAAGTATTGTCATTAACTACAGACCAAGAAGTTGAGGGAGTAGCCATGGAAACATATATTATTCCCAAAGAAAAGAAAGAGGCAAAAATTCCAGCAATAACTACATGATTAGCTTTCTTTTTTCCATAAATTTCTGATAAGACATCTGTAATTAAAAAAGTAATAGGATAGGGTAATAATCCTACAGACACTTCAAATAATTTTACTCCAAAAACTTCAGCATCAAAAGGGTACCAATAAAAAAATTTTTGAAAAATCAAATTGGAGGTTACTAAAGAAGCAATAAATAAGGCTGCTAGAATTAGATAGATGATTTGAGCTTGAGATTTTTTTTGTGAAATCATACTAACGAATTTAGTAATAATTTATCATTACAAACTCAAGTGAATTAACTATTTATCAAGATTTTTTTTAGGGAACTAAAAGTCTTCGTAATCAGACAATAAATACCTACTTTTGCCTTTACAACTAAAGAAATTTAATTGAGATGAAAGCATATATTTTTCCTGGTCAAGGAGCACAATTTACAGGTATGGGTTTAGATTTATATGAAAACTCCCCAATGGCTAAAGAGCTTTTTGAAACCGCTAATGAAATTTTAGGATTTTGTATTACAGACATTATGTTTGAGGGTACTGCTGAGCAATTAAAACAAACCAATGTAACTCAACCAGCTATTTTTTTACATTCAGTAATTCTTGCAAAAGTTCTAGGTGATTCTTTTCAGCCAGAAATGGTTGCTGGACATTCTCTTGGAGAAATTTCTGCATTAGTAGCTGCGGATGTTTTATCTTTTGAAGATGGACTTCGATTAGTTTCTAAGCGGGCTTCAGCTATGCAAAAGGCTTGTGAAATTATGCCCTCAACTATGGCTGCGGTATTGGGTTTAGAGGATCAAATCGTTGAGCAAATATGTGAAACTGTTGATGGAGTAGTTGTGGCTGCGAATTATAATTGTCCAGGTCAATTGGTAATTTCTGGTGAAGTTTCAGCTATCGAAAAAGCCTGTGAATTGTTAACAGAGAAAGGAGCAAGAAGAGCCCTTGTTTTACCTGTCGGAGGTGCTTTTCACTCACCAATGATGGAGCCTGCAAGAGAGGAGTTAGCCGCAGCAATTAAAGAAACTCATTTTAATGAGCCAACCTGTCCAGTATACCAAAATGTGCCTGCAACTGCAGTAACCACAGCAACTGAAATTAAAGAAAATTTAATGAAACAATTAACTGCTCCAGTAAAATGGACACAGTCTATTCAATCAATGATTACAGATGGTGGCACACAGTTCATTGAAGTTGGTCCGGGTAAGGTATTGCAAGGATTAATGAGAAAAATAGATAGAAGTGTTGAGACAACAGGAGCTAGCTTTGAATAATCTGAGATTATTGTTTTAATTGCCATTGCCAAGCAGCCAATAATGCTTCTTCTAATGTTTTTTCTGTTTCCCACCCCAATTCAATTTTTGCTAGAGAGGTATCTGCATAAGCAGCGGTGATATCTCCTTCCCTTCTACCAACAATTTTGTAGTTAAGTTTCGTTTTAGAAACCTTTTCAAAAGCTTGTATCACCTCCAAAACAGAACTTCCGGTTCCAGTTCCTACATTAAATACTTCGAAATCTTTTTTATTGTTGTTGGTGAGTAATCGCTCTAATGCAGCAATATGGGCCTTTGCCAAATCCACAACATGAATATAATCACGAACAGCAGTTCCGTCTTTGGTAGCGTAGTCATTTCCAAAAACAGCTAATTCTTTTCTAATACCCATAGCAGTTTGTGTTACAAAAGGAATTAAATTTTGAGGAACACCCAATGGTAATTCTCCAATTTGAGCTGTATGGTGAGCCCCAATAGGATTAAAATACCTTAGTGCTATAGCTTTTAAGTTATTGGCTTTACAACTTTCTTTAATAATTTCCTCACCAATTTGTTTGGTGTTTCCATAAGGAGATTCTGCGGGTTTTGTGGGTGCATTTTCTGTAATTGGTAATTCATCTGCTTGACCGTATACAGTACATGAAGAGCTAAAGATAAAATTAGATAACTTTTGTTTTTTCATCTCTTTGAGAAGATATACAAGCGTACTTATATTATTTTCATAATATAATAATGGATTCTTTACGCTTTCTCCAACTGCTTTTGATGCAGCAAAATGAATAACACCATCTATAGTATTATTTTCAAAAAAATTTTCAACAGCTATTTTATCACGTAAGTCGATATTAAAATATGAGGGTTTTTTCTTTGTTATTGCAGTGATACTGTCTAAAACTTCAATTTTTGAATTGTACAAATTATCAATAATAACAACCTCATAGCCAGCTTCCTGAAGTTCAACAACAGTATGAGAACCAATAAAGCCAAGACCTCCTGTTACTAGTATTTTTTTCATATGGGGATTTTTAAAATTTAACTATTAAACAAAATTATTGATTGTTTTTGTAATAAAAGCCAACTGCTCTTCATCTAATTCTGTATGCATCGGTAAGGAAATTACCGTTTCAATTAATTCATTTGTTGTTGTAAAGTCATCTTCTTTATAACGATTGTCTTGATATGCTTTTTGTGCATGTAAAGGTACAGGGTAATATATGGCATTTGGAATTCCCTTATCCAATAAATGCTGGTGTAATTCATTCCGTTTTCCATTCATTATTTTAATCGTGTATTGATGAAATACATGACAATCACAAGAGTCACAAATCTCTCCGCAATTTGGACTTGCATTAGATTTTGTGGTAGGCGTAATGATATTATTATTTTGAGAAAATGCAGTGTTGTAATATCGAGCGGCATTTCTTCTAGCATCACAATACTTGTCTAACAGTGGTAACTTGGTTTTTAAAACTGCCGCTTGGATACTGTCTAGCCTAGAATTTACACCCACAACATCATGGTAATAACGTTTATACATCCCATGATTAACCATTCCACGAATGGTGTGTGCTAAATCATCATCATTAGTAAATATGGCGCCACCATCACCATAACAACCTAAGTTTTTGGAGGGAAAAAATGATGTAGTTCCTACATGACCAATAGTTCCAACTTTTTGTTTTCTCCCATCTTTAAAAGTATAGTTTGCACCAATGGCTTGGGCTGTATCTTCAATAACAAATAAGTTGTGCTTTTTAGCAACATCCATTACAGCATCCATATTAGCACATAATCCGAATAAATGAACTGGAACAATGGCTTTTGTTTTTGGCGTGATGGCTTTTTTTAAGGCATCGATATCGATGTTAAACGTATCTGGTTCTACATCAATAAGTACAGGAGTTAATTTTAATAAGGCAATTACTTCAACAGTGGCTGCAAAAGTAAAATCTACAGTAATCACTTCATCACCTTGATTGAGGCCCAAGCCCATCATGGCTATTTGTAATGCATCGGTTCCGTTTGCACAGGGAATCACGTGTTTAACAGACAAATATTTTTCTAAATCTGCTTGAAATTGATGCACGTATGGGCCATTAATATAAGCAGAGGAATTCAAAACTTCTTCAATAGAGGAATCAATAGTTTCTTTGATATTTGAGTACTGACCTTGAAGATCAACCATCTGAATTTTTTTCATCGATACAGTTTTTTTACAGATCAAAAATACAATATTAATCTGTTATCTTTGGTCAAAATTAAATATATCAGAATGAAAAGCCTCCTGAAAATTATTAAAATACTAGTTCTAGCTTGTGTCTCAATTTTTGTTGTAGCATGGTTGTATTCAAGATCATTACAACCCACTTATAATGGAGAATTATCTCTAACGAACCTCTCGGAAAATGTTGTTGTTCATTTTGATGATAATGGAGTACCTCACATAAATGCACAATCTCAACAAGATGCTTACACTGCTTTAGGGTATGTTCACGCACAAGATAGATTATGGCAAATGGAACTTATTCGAAGAATTGCTCCTGGAAGATTGTCTGAGCTTTTTGGAAAAGATTTACTGGAAACAGACATCTTTTTTTCCGGTTTAGGAATAGAGGAGGCTGCAGCTATTGCAATTAATAAATTAGATAAAAATTCAGAGACCTACCTATTGGCTCAAGCCTATCTCAATGGTGTTAATCAATATATTGAGAAAGGAAAAACACCTTTAGAATTTTCTTTAGTAGGAGTTCAAAAAGAAAAATACACGATAAAAGATATCTATAATGTATTCGGTTATATGTCTTTTAGTTTTGCTATAGCCCACAAAACAGATCCTTTATTAACTGAAATTAAAGAGAAATTAGGTGATGTGTATTTGGATGAATTACTGAGTTCTCATCCAGAAAACTTAACCATAAACAGAACAGATAGTATTTCTAAACTACATGCGAAATTTTCAAAAAGTGTGAGTCTTATCATGGACAAAATGCCAGTTTCTCCGTTAATTGGGAGTAATTCTTGGGTTATTGGAGCAGATAAAACAAAAAACGGAAAAGTTATTTTTGCAAACGACCCTCATATTGGATTTTCACAACCTTCTGTATGGTATCAAAATCATATTAAAACTCCAGATTTTGAAATGTATGGTTTTAATTTAGCATTAATGCCTTTTCCACTTTTGGGTCACAATAGAAAATATGCTTATGGTTTAACTATGTTGGCAAATGATGACTTAAACTTTTATACTGAAGAAAACAATCCCAATAATTCCTCTGAATATAAAGCAAAAGATGGTTTTAAGAAATATGAAGTTTTAACCAAGACAATTAAGATTAAAGATGCAGCTGATACTACTTTTCAAGTAAAAATTAGTCAACATGGTCCAATAATGAATGGATTAATCAAGCATATTGATGAAAAACAACCTATTGCTATGAATTGGATTTACACAAAACTTAAAAACGAGATGTTAGAGGTTTCTTATGGAATTTCTCATTCTAAATCACTCGAAGATTTTAAAGTACATGTTAGTAAAATTCATGCTCCCGGACTAAATGTAATGTATGGGGATAGTCAAGATAATATTGCTTGGTTTGCTTCTGCAAAACTATATCAATTAAGAGAGGGTTTATCCTCAAAAACTTATCTGAATGGTGCTTCTGGAGACGATGAAATCATTGAGGTATTAGGTTTTGAAGAAAATCCAAAGGCAATAAATCCTAAATGGAATTATGTATATTCAGCGAATCATCAACCAGATTCTGTTAAAGGGAAGTTGTATCCGGGATATTATCAACCAGAAAATAGATCGAAAAGAATCGTTACACTTCTTGAAGCAAAAGATGATTTTACCCAGGAGGATGTTGCTGAAATGTTGTTTGATGTGACCTCATCTTTAGATCATATTTTTGCAAGAGATTTATTGTCATATTTATCAAAAAATGAGCTTAGTAATTTGGAAATGAAAGCTTATAGGGCATTGAAAGGTTGGGAAGGAGAATACCTCACCTCGTCTATTGGTCCTACAATCTATAATCGGTTTTTATTCGAATTTCTTAAAAACACTTACAAGGATGAAATAGGTGATGCCTTTCATCTCTTTATAAATTCACAGCTTCAAGATCAAGTGTTGCCAGTTCAGATAGCAAGGAAACAATCTGTTTGGTGGGATAATGTTGAGACGAAAGACGTAGTAGAAACCAAGCAAGAAATTATTTTGAGATCTTATAAAAACAGTATAGCTTTCTTAAAAAAACAATTAGGGGATGATGTAAATAAATGGAATTGGGATCGTGTTATTTCTGTAGAGCATGAACATGCAATTGGGAAGGCAGGTGGATTTTTAAGAGACTTTTTTAATGTGGGGCCTTTTAAAACTGTTGGAGGAAACGAAGTGATTAATAACCAAGTTTTTAAACTAGATAGTACTGGATTTTATAAAGTTACCGCAGGGCCATCTACTCGAAGAGTTGTAGATTTTTCAAATGTAGAAAATGGATTAAGTATCATTCCAACGGGTCAATCCGGAAATGTATTTAGTCCACATTATAAAGATCAGGCTCAAAAATACTTGAAAGGTGATTTTATAAAAATGGAATTGAATCCATCTCAGATTTTAAAGAGTGAAAATCGATTACTTTTTAAGAGAGAAGAGAATTAAATTTCTTTGTAAACTTCTTCAAAAGGAATTCTAAAGCGTTCTCCATAGACACCCTCTGGTTTTCTAATCCCACAAGAAACAATCATATTGATTTCCGCACCTCGTGGCAAGTTGAGAACTTTCTTAACTCGCCATGTGTCAGAACCCTCCATTGGGCAGGTATCATAGCCTTCAGCAGCCATGCTTAACATGAAATTTTCGGCAGCTAAAGCACAAGTCTTGTGAGCAACTATTCTCATATCACTATTTCTAACCTCTCTAAATATAGGTTTAAAAAGCCCAATTACTAAAACCATAAGATATTTTAAAACCCCAAAAATTCCAAAAAAATCACTGTAGGCAAATGGAATTAATTTTCCATAGTATTTTCTACTTACCTTTTCCCTACTACTTTGCTCAGATTTTGGTTTTGGTGGAAAAATACGATCAATCATTTTTAAGTTTGAATTTTTTCTTTTCCTCCAAAGATCTTTACGAGTCACAAATATTACCAATTCCTCGGCTGTTCTTGCAGCATTTTGATTAAAACACAAGGGTGCTATTTTTTTAATGGTTTCCTTGGAAGTGATGTGATAGAATTCCCAAAGCTGCATATTGCTACTATTTGGGGCTAATGAAGCTTGATAAATACATTTTTTTACAACTACACTATCTATTTTTTTTTCAGGGTCATAGATTCGAACGGATCTTCGATAATTAATCGCGTCCTCTACTGTTTTTTGTATCATAAATTATAGTTAGTTTACCAGCCTTTTCTGTAGTCTCTTTTAATGAATTGGTTTGCCATATCAAAATTTGTGATATTCATATTTTCACCATCCCAAAGAAGTTTTTTCCTTCTGCCAGGGAACTTATATCTATTTTCAACTTTTTCGTGAAGTAGCGCTGATCTAATGGCTAAATTCCCCATCAATACGGTTTCGGTTAATGGCCCTGCTTGAGATAAAGGTGAACTCGTATATGCTCCATATCCTTCTTTACAAGCATTAATCCATTGAGCTTGATGGCCACTCATTCCATCTTTAACCAATGAAGCCATATTTTGAACCTCTGGAACCTCTGAACCATCATTTAAGAATACTTTAGGATTAGAACCATACGTTCCACAAATTAAGATTCCTTTAGAACCTTTCATAATTACTCCACCTCCCCAATCACCAAGCGGTTCTTCAGCTGGAAGTAAATCAGGTCTTTCTGGTTCTATTCCTCCATCATACCAATGAAGCTCAACAGCAGGCATATTATTTCTTTTTGGAAACTCCAGGTGAATAACTGATGAGGCTGGAGGGGTTTCGTCGTAAACAACCTCCTTAAAAAAGTCTTGATAGGTATTTGTTAAACTGCATTCAACAGAGGTAGGGTAGCCTAGTTTTAGTGCTCTAAACGGAACGTCTATTAAATGACATCCCATATCTCCCAGTGCACCTGTACCATAATCCCAATATCCTCTCCATCTGGTTGGCATAAAAGCTTCATGATATTCTCGCCATGGTGCAGTTCCTAACCATAGGTTCCAGTCAATTTCTTTTGGAACAGGCATGGTGTCTTTTGGAACAGGTATTCCTTGAGGCCAAACAGGTCTGTTTGTCCAGACATGAACCTCTTTTACTTCACCAATAACCCCTTCTTGAACAACGGCATCAATCCACCTTGTTCCATCTCCACTAGAACCTTGATTTCCCATTTGAGTCACCAATTTTTTATTTGCTGCCATCTCTGTAAGCTTTCTAGCTTCCCAAATATCATGCGTTAAAGGCTTTTCTATATACATGTGCTTACCCAAATCCATTGCAGCCATAGATTGAACATAATGCATATGATCTGCAGAACTAACAATTACAGCATCGATATCCTTGTGATGCTTTTCTAGCATATCTCTATAATCTCTCATATATGGAGCCTCAGGGAATTGTTCTCTTATAGTTTTAGCTCTTCTATCATCTACATCACAAAGAGCAACTATAGAAGCATTATTTGAAGCAAAGCTGTTGGTTAAATTTCCAGCTCCTCTTCCTCCAATACCTATGGCAGCAACCCCTAACTTATCACTTGGTGGAATGAAACCACGTCCAAGAACATGTCTTGGTACAATAAAAAATGCTGCAGAGCCAGCTATAGTTTTTTTAAGAAATTTTCTTCTGGTAGTCATATCAAAAATATATTTAAAATAATAGTTCTAAATATAATCATTACATACATGCATTCCAAATTACTTCATTTGGAACCGGAGCTATAATTGTAATTATTTTTTTTGATACGGGGTGAGTAAAATTTATTTTTCTAGCATGTAAGTGAATACTACCATCTTTATTACTTCTAGATGCACCGTATTTTAGGTCTCCTTTGATTGGGCTTCCAATAAAAGAAAGTTGCGCTCTAATTTGATGGTGTCTTCCTGTTTCTAAATCAATTTCTAAAAGAGAATAATTTTTTAAATTTTTTATAATTGTGTAATGAAGAATGGCTTTTTTACTTCCTTCAGCCTCTTTTTTGAAAACAGTAGATTTATTGTTCTTTGGATTCTTTTTTAGAAAATGTATTAACGTGTCTTTTGTGTTTTTTGGATTGTTTTTTATTACTGCCCAATATGTCTTTGAAACATTTCTTTCTCGAAGCATCTTGTTTAGTCTCTCTAGTGCTTTAGAAGTTCTAGCAAAAATAATAATACCAGATGTTGGTCTATCTAATCTGTGAATCACTCCTAGGAATACATCACCTGGCTTGTTATATTTTTCTTTAATATATTCTTTTACGACCTCACTTAAAGGTTTGTCTCCTGTTTTATCAGCTTGAACAATATCTCCAGATTTTTTGTTTACAATCAATAGGTGATTGTCTTCAAAAAGAATTTCTAAGGTGTCTTTTGTAGAGTGCATAATTATTTAAAATTACTAGCAACATCATCATTTACACTTGCAATAAAATTTAGAAAATCATCTTTGCCTAAACCACTAGAGGATGAGGTAATGAAAGAGGTTGGAAGTGTTTCCCAAGTGTTTAATAATTTCTTTTTGTAAGAAACAATTTGTTTGTTGAGTTTAGAACTTCCCAGTTTATCAGCCTTTGTAAAAACAATACAAAATGGAATCTGATTTTTACCCAAGAACTTCATAAAATCAAGATCAATTTTTTGAGGGTCGTGCCTGGAATCTATTAAAACAAAAGTACAAACAAGTTGCTCTCTCTCTTTGAAGTAGTTTTCAATAAAATATTGAAAAATTGTACGTTTTTTTTTCGAAATTTTAGCATATCCATAACCTGGTAAATCAACTAAAAACCATTTATCATTTATTTTAAAATGATTAATAAGTTGAGTTTTTCCTGGTTTTCCTGATGTTTTGGCTAAGTCTTTTCGACCCATCAGCATATTGATTAATGAGGATTTTCCTACATTAGATCTTCCAATAAAAGCATATTCTGGGATTCTATCTTTTGGAGCTTTTGTAACATTACTGTTACTCATTATAAACTCTGCGGATTTAATTTTCATGAATTAGATGTTTCTAGAGGTAAACCAGGCTTCTAAAACTTGATTGAACTCTTCAGGTTTTTCCATCATGGCTGCATGTCCACAGTTTTCAATCCAAAATAAATCAGAGTTAGGTAATAGTTTATGGAAGTCATTAGCTACGTCTGGAGGTGTCACCATATCTTGCTTACCCCATATTAGGCAAGTGGGTTGATTCATACTGGGTAAATCACCTGCCATATTATGCCTTATGGCACTTTTTGCAATAGTTAACGTCTTTAATACTGTGATACGATTGTTAACAATTCCATATACTTGATCCACAAGTTCTTTTGTGGCAATAGCCGGGTCATAAAAGACCTCTTTAGTTTTTTGCTCTATGTATTCGTAGTTTCCTCTTTTAGGATAGCTATCACCCATTGCTTTCTCATACAAACCTGAACTTCCAGTAAGTACAAGTGAATGAACATATTTTGGGTAATGTTTTGTATAGTATAGTGCTATATGCCCACCTAAAGAATTTCCTAAAAGAGTTGCGTTTTTTAAGCCTTTAAACTCAATAAATTCATGAAGAAAATTTGCTAAATTTTTAACGTTAGTTTTAAGCAAAGGCAATGTGTACAAAGGTAATTCTGGAATTAAAACTTTATATCCTTTTTTAGAAAAATATTCAAAAGTTTTATCAAAATTACTCAAAGCACCCATTAGTCCGTGAAGAACTATTAAAGGCCTTCCTTCTCCGGCTTCAGCATATGTAAACTCCCCCTCAGTCTTTAAGCTTTCAGTCATTTTTTATTTGGTATGGCTTAATGGCAAATGTAGTTATTTTTTATGACAAACAAATTGAACTAAAAATAGATAAGCTTTCAACTTTTACGCTAAAATTTTATAAAAAAAATAAGCCCAAAATTAATATTTATTAACAAAGTGGTAAAAAGTGGTAAAAAGTGGTAAATAATTTTTATTTTTGATTTCAAGCCCAAACCAAATCAATTGATAAATTTAATAGGAACATATGAATGTAAGGTAGATGCTAAAGGTAGATTGATGATTTCATCTGCTTTTAAAAAACAATTGTCACCTATTTTACAGGAAGGCTTTGTTTTGAAGCGAGCTGTTTTTCAGCCTTGTTTAGAATTATATCCAATGCAGGAGTGGAATGAAGTTATGGATAAGGTAAATAGTTTGAATCGTTTTGTTAAGAAAAACAATGATTTTATTAGAAGATTTACAGCAGGTGTACGATTTATTGAATTAGATGCTTCTGGTAGGTTATTGATTCCTAAAGACCTATGTCAATTTGCTGGGATTCAGAAGCAAATTGTATTGTCCTCTGCAATCAATATTATAGAAATTTGGGATAAAGACAACTATGAAAAAGCAATTGATGATGCGGCATCAGATTTTGCATCATTAGCAGAGGATGTAATGGGTAATACTGGTGTAGATGGAGTATCATAATCCAGTATTATTAAATGACAGTATAGATGCTTTAGCAATAAAGAAAGATGGTGTTTATGTTGATGTTACTTTTGGTGGAGGTGGACATTCTAGAGAGATTTTAAGTCGTTTAGGAGAATCTGGAAAGCTCATTGCTTTTGATCAAGATCTCGATGCAAAAAGAAATAAAATTGAAGACAATCGATTTATTTTAATTGAAGAGAATTTCAGATATATAGGTAGATTCTTGAAATTCTATGGAGTAAAGAAAGTAGATGGAATTTTGGCAGACCTAGGTGTATCATCTCATCAATTTGATGAAGCAGAAAGAGGGTTTTCTATTCGTTTTGATGGTGAGTTAGACATGAGAATGAATCAAAGCTCAAAGGTTTCGGCAAAAAAAATTATCAATACCTATTCTGAAGAGAGGTTAGCTAATATTTTGTTCACTTATGGTGAACTAAGGAATGCAAGAGCAATTGCTCATGCTATTGTAGAGGCAAGAGCAGATTATGAGATAGAGACTAGTTTTCAATTAAGAAAAGTATTGCAAAAATTTTTACCCAAAGCAAAAGAGCATAAAATATTGGCTCAGATTTTTCAAGCCATAAGAATTGAAGTAAATGAGGAGTTGGAGGTTTTGAAAGAGTTTTTAATTCAAACCCCCAATCTTTTGAAACCAGAAGGTAGGCTGAGTATTATTTCTTATCACTCTTTAGAAGATCGATTGGTAAAGAGATTTATAAGAACAGGTTTATTTGAAGGTGAGCCAGAGAAAGATTTTTATGGAAATATTGATGTTCCTTTAATAAAATTAGGAAAGTTAATTGTTCCAAATCAAGAGGAGGTAAGAAAAAACAATAGAGCTCGAAGTGCCAAATTAAGAGTGGCTAAATTAAAAACATAATGTTAAAGGTTAAGAAAAGTTTATATGAGCTTTTAAAAGGAGGTTTTTTAATTGATGAATCATCTTTCAAGAATTGGAGAATGATGTTTTTTATAGTAGCACTTTTATTAATAATGATATCTAGTGCTCATAGTACTGATAAAAAGGTGATTGAAATTTCAAAATTAAATAAACTAAAAAGAGAATTAAGAGCAGAATATATCGATACTCAAACAACATTAATGCGAATGAAAATGGAATCTAGCATTCGTCAAAAAGCAAAAAAAATGGGTTTACAACCCTCAAAGAATCCGCCAAAAAGAATTAAAATAATTAATAACGAATAAAATTTTTTCACCTTGATAAGTTATAAAAATAGCATACTTACAAAATTCTACATTGTAGCTGCTTTTATGACGATTCTACTTTCCTTAATTATATTTAGAATCATAGACATCCAATATTTACAGGGAGACAAATACATCAAAATTTCCAAAGAGCTTACTAGAAAGCCATTTACTATTAAGGCTAATAAAGGAAATGTATATGCTTCAGATGGAAATTTACTAGCAACATCAATGTCAAAATTCAACATTAGAATGGATGTAATGTCTGTAGATGCTGAAATTTTTAATAATGAAGTGGGTGAGCTCTCTAAATCTTTAGCTAATTTTTTGGGAAAATCGCCTGATTTTTTTGAGAAAAAACTACGAAATGCACGAAGGTTAAAGAACAGATATTTATTGATTGCAAAAGATCTTGGATACAATGATTATGTGAAAATTAAAAAATTTCCAATCTTTAAATTAGGCGTGTATAGAGGTGGTTTTATTGCAGAACAAAAAACCATAAGAACTCATCCTATTGGTAAAATAGCAGAAAGAACAATTGGTTATCATGACACAAGAGGAGATGCAGGTATTGAAGGAGCATTTAGTGAGTATTTAAAGGGTGAAGACGGTTTGCGCTGGAAACAAAAAATAGCAAAAGGACAATGGAAACCCATTAACGATGTCAATGAAAAAGAGCCAATAGACGGACATGATGTTGTTACAACTTTAGATGTAAATATTCAAGATATTACCCATCATGCTTTGCTTCGTCAATTAGAATATTTTGAAGCAGAACACGGCTGTGCTGTTGTAATGGAGACAGCTACTGGAGAAATAAAAGCAATTTCAAACTTAGGGCGAACTTCTAAAGGTAAATATTATGAAAAAAGAAATTATGCAGTTTGGGAATCACATGAACCAGGATCCACATTTAAGTTAGCTAGTCTTATGGCTGCTCTGGATGATGAAAAAATTGATACATCAACTGTGGTAGATACAGAAAAAGGGCGAATATTTATTCATGGAAAAAAAGTAGAGGACTCCCAAAGAGGAGGTTATGGTGAAATATCAGCTGCAAGAGTTTTTGAGGTATCTTCCAACGTTGGAATTGTTAAACTAATACGAAAATATTATGATGATAACCCGGAACAATTCTTAGAGCACCTAGAAAAGTATGGACTTACAACAAAAATAGGATTACCCATAAAAGGTGAAGGAAATCCAATAGTTTATTATCCTGGAACACCAGGTTGGAATAAAATTAGTTTAGAGTGGATGTCTTGGGGTTATAGTATTGCTGTTACTCCTTTGCAAACTTTAATGTTTTATAATGCTGTTGCCAATAATGGTGAAATGGTAAAGCCAAGATTTATCAAAGAGCTCAGAAGAGAAAATAGAATTAAAAAATCTTTCCAAAAAGAAATTGTAAATACACAAATTGCTAAGCCTGAAACCATAAGAAAATTAAAAAAGGTCTTGGAAAATGTTGTTAAAAAAGGGACTGCTACAACTATTTATTCCTCAAACTTTTCAATGGCTGGAAAAACGGGTACAGCAAAAAAATATGTTGGAAAACATGTTAATAAAAATGGTGATACAATTCCTGCTGGGTATTCAAATAAAAGATATGTAGCCTCTTTTGCCGGATTTTTTCCAGTTGACGTTCCAAAATATTCTTGCATAGTAGTTATTCATGACCCTGATAAGAAAAAAGGATATTATGGGGCTACTGTTGCCGCTCCCGTTTTTAAGGAGATTGCTCAGAAAATTTATACGAATACTCCAATAGAGAATGATATTGTTAATGAAAACTTTTCATCAAAAAGTATCGTAAACCTCTATGCTAACTCTGAACTAGAATCAATTAAAAATAATGAAATTATTCCTAATGTAACTGGAATGCCAGCCATGGATGCAATTTCGTTGTTAGAAAATTTTGGGTTATTGGTAGAGGTTAAAGGAACTGGAAAAGTAAGAGGTCAATCTCTTAAAGAAGGTACGCCCATAAAAAAAGGAACAACTATAATTTTAAATCTGTCTTAGTTGAAGGTATTAAAAGACATATTATATAAAGTTTCTGTAAATACGATTTATGGAGATACGAATTTGGAAATTACTCAAATAGATTTTGACTCTAGAGCAGTAAAAGAAGGTTCTTTATTTGTTGCTCAAAAGGGAGTTTCGGTAGATGGGCACTTGTTTATAGATAAGGCAATTCAATTGGGTGCAAATTCAGTTATTTGTGAAGTTTTACCTGAAAAAAAACCAGCTCATGTTACGTTCATTCAAGTAGATGATTCAAATACTTCTTTAGCAATTATAGCTTCAAATTTTTATGATAATCCGTCATCAAAATTAAAGCTAATTGGGGTTACTGGAACTAACGGTAAAACAACGATAGCCTCTTTGTTATATGAATTGTATAAAAAAGCTGGCCACAAAGTAGGACTTATATCTACAGTTCAGGTTTTAGTGGATACAATTGCATATGAGAGTACGCATACAACTCCAGATTCCGTAGCGATAAATAATTATTTAAATCAAATGATAATTCAAGGGGTAAGCTATTGTTTTATGGAAGTTAGTTCTCATGGAATTCATCAAAAAAGAATTACAGGATTAGACTTTTCGGGTGGTATTTTCACTAATCTTTCTCATGACCATTTAGATTATCATAATTCATTTGCTTCCTACAGAGATGTGAAGAAAATATTTTTTGATTCTTTACCTAAGACAGCATTTGCATTAACCAATTTAGATGATAAAAATGGAGCTGTTATGCTCCAAAACACAAAAGCTAAAAAGAAAACATATGCTTTAAAAACATTAGCAGATTATAAGTCAAAAATTATTGAAAAAAGTTTCTCAGGAACCTTATTGTCCATAAACGGTGTAGAAGTTTGGACTAAGCTAATTGGAAATTTTAATGCCTATAATTTAACTGCAATTATTGCGGCTGCCTATGAATTGGGAATGGATAAGCTTGAGGCGTTAACATTTGTAAGTGAATTAGAAAGTGTAAATGGACGATTTGAATCTTTTGTTTCAGATAATGGAGTTATTGCTATAGTAGATTATGCTCACACGCCCGATGCTTTAAAAAATGTATTAGAAACAATTAATGATATAAGGACAGACAACAAAAAACTAATCACAGTAATTGGTTGTGGTGGAGATAGAGATAAAACTAAAAGACCAAAAATGGCACATATTGCCTCTCAATTGAGTACCCAATCAATTTTTACTTCAGATAATCCAAGAACAGAAAACCCGGAAACGATTTTAGAGGACATGGAAAAAGGAGTAACTCAAGAAAACTCAATAAAAATAATAACAATATCAGATCGGAGACAAGCCATTAAAACTGCATGTAAATTTTCTGAAGCTGGAGATATATTGTTAATCGCTGGAAAAGGCCATGAAAATTATCAGGAAATCAATGGTGAACGATTTTATTTTGACGACCTGGTTGAAGTGAAAAAATATTTTAATCTTTTAAAAAAATAGTATGCTTTATTATTTATTTGATTACTTAGAAACACATTTTAATTTTCCTGGAGCAGGACTATTTCAATTCATTACATTTAGAGCTGCTGCTGCGTTTATTTTAGCATTATTAGTTTCTTCTATTTATGGAAAAAGAATCATTAATTTTTTAAGAAAACAGCAAGTAGGGGAGAGTATAAGAGACTTGGGTTTAGCTGGTCAAATTCAAAAAGCAGGGACTCCAACAATGGGGGGAATTATTATTATTTTTTCAACATTGATACCTGTTTTACTTCTTACAAAGTTGAATAATATTTATATCATCATCCTTTTGATAACCACGATTTGGATGGGTTTAATAGGATTTTTAGATGATTATATTAAGGTATTCAAAAAAGATAAATCAGGGCTTAAAGGTAAATTTAAAATATTAGGTCAAGTAGGTTTGGGATTAATAGTAGGGTCTATACTTTATTTTAATGATAGTGTAACAATTAAGGAACAGTTACCAATTACTCAACAAGTAGTTCAAAAGGACGGGAAACGACAAGTTTTTGGTGAGGCTCATAAATCAACAAAAACAACAGTTCCATTCTTTAAAAATAATGAATTAGATTACTCTAATTTTCTGAGTTTTTTAGGTGAGGGACATGAAAAATATGGCTGGATAGTCTTCATATTTATAACAATTTTTATCATTGCAACTTTTTCTAATGGGGCCAACCTCACAGATGGTATAGACGGTTTAGCAACAGGCTCCTCAGCAATTATTGTTCTTGTTTTAGCTCTTTTTGCTTGGGTCTCTGGGAATATTATTTTTTCTGATTATTTAGATGTCATGTACATACCAAATTCTGGTGAAATGACGGTTTATATTTTAGCCTTTGCAGGAGCATTAATTGGGTTTTTGTGGTACAATACTTATCCTGCTCAAGTATTTATGGGAGATACAGGAAGTTTAACCATTGGTGGAATTATAGCTGTGATAGCAATATCTATTCGTAAAGAATTGTTATTGCCTATTCTTGCTGGAATTTTTGTTGTAGAAAATTTATCTGTAATTCTTCAAGTGTCATATTTTAAATACACACGAAAAAAATATGGTGAAGGAAGACGAATTTTTAAAATGTCACCATTACACCATCATTATCAAAAATCTGGTTATCACGAGAGTAAAATTGTAGTCCGTTTTTGGATTGTAGGAATTCTGTTAGCCGTATTCACAATAGTAACATTAAAATTAAGATAGTATAACCATTCCTAGAATTATGGGAAGCAAAAAATAATGAGAAGATTAGTCATACTTGGTGGAGGAGAAAGTGGTGTTGGAGCCGCAGTTTTAGGAAAACAAAAAGGATATGAAGTTTTTGTTTCAGATGCAGGAAGTATTGCTAGCAAGTATAAAAAAGTTCTTTTACATCATGAAATAAATTTTGAGGAACATCAGCACTCAGTACCCAATATTTTAAATGCTGATTTAGTTGTTAAAAGTCCAGGGATACCTGACAATGTTTCAATTGTTAAGGAGTTGATCGCGAATAAAGTTTCAGTGATTTCTGAAATAGAGTTTGCATTTCAATACACAGAGGCAACTGTTATTGGAGTTACTGGATCTAACGGAAAAACAACAACTTCACTTTTAACACATCACCTGCTAAAAGCAGCAAATTTTAATGTTGGTATTGCAGGTAATATCGGGAAGAGTTTTGCTCAACAAGTTACAGAACAAAGCTTCGATAAGTATGTGATAGAGTTAAGTAGTTTTCAATTAGATGGAATCATAAAATTTAGACCTCATATTGCAATAATAACCAATATTAGTCCCGATCATTTAGATCGATATGAGTATGATTTTAACAACTATGTTACATCAAAATTTAGAATTACAAAAAATCAAACAAAAGATGATTTTTTGATTTATGATGCAGATGACAGCACAATAAATAAATGGATAAATAATCACAAAATTAATGCTCAATTAGTTCCTTTTTCTATACAAAAAGAAGTTAATGATGGTGCATTTTTAAAAGAAGATACAATAGTAATAAAATTAAATAAAGAAGAATTTAGTATGAGTATATCTAATCTTAAATTACAAGGAAAACATAATGTAAAAAACACTATGGCATCAGCCCTAGCATCTCAATTATTAAATGTAAGAAGCCAGTCTATTAAAGATAGTTTGGCAAATTTTGAGGGAGCTGAACATCGACTTGAGAACGTTCAAAAAGTGAATGGTGTTCAATTTATTAACGATTCAAAAGCTACGAATGTTAATGCTACTTTCTATGCATTAGAATGCATGGAACAATCTACTGTTTGGATTGTTGGTGGTGTAGATAAAGGGAATGATTATGAAGATTTATTGCCTCTAGTTAGAGAGAAAGTAAAAGCCATTGTTTGTTTAGGTGAAGACAACGAAAAATTAAAGTCTATTTTTTATAACATAGTGGACATGATGATTGAAACCGCAGGTGCAGAGGAAGCAGTTAAAGTTGCGTACAAATTATCACAACCCGGAGATACTGTATTATTATCTCCAGCCTGTGCAAGTTTTGATTTGTTTGAGAACTATGAAGACAGAGGGCGTCAATTTAAAAATGCTGTGAGAAGTTTATAAATAATTAATAAAAATGCTGTATTACAGAAACAATAAAAGTAAGTGAAAGGAATTTTTAAACATATTAAAGGTGATAGAACTATTTGGGCTTTGGTAGCTATTTTAGCGTTATTTTCTTTTATGCCTGTTTATAGTGCTAGTGCAAACTTAGTTAGTATTGTTGGTGGCTCCACCCTAGGGTACTTGGTTAAACATGTTGTTTTATTAACTATGGGCTTCGCAATTATATATGCGGTTCATAAAATTCCTTATAGATATTTTAGTGGAGGGTCTGTATTACTTTTACCTATTGTATTTTTCTTATTAATATACACATTAGCTCAAGGAACTACTATTGGAGGGGCTTATGCAAGTAGATGGATTAGAATACCGTTTATTGGTGTAGGTTTTCAGACGTCTACACTTGCAGGGCTAGTATTAATGGTATACACTGCAAGATACTTAGCCAAGAATAAAGAGTTAAAAATTATTTTTAAAGAAAGCTTATTGCAATTATGGCTACCTGTTGGTTTAATCTTAATGCTCATTTTACCAGCAAATTTTTCTACCACAGCAATCATATTTTCTATGATTTTAATAGTAGCCTTTATCGGAGGTTATCCACTTAAATATATTGGATATATACTAGGTACAGGGTTTCTGGTACTGACATTATTTATTCTTACAGCAAAAGCTTTTCCAGATGCTATGCCTAATCGGGTAAATACATGGGGAAATAGAATAGAAAATTTTTCAAATTCAGATGGCCAAGAAGCATACCAGGTTGAGAAAGCAAAAATTGCAATTGCTACTGGAGGTGTATTTGGTAAAGGACCGGGAAAGAGTATTCAGAAAAACTTCTTACCTCAATCATCTTCAGATTTTATTTATGCAATTATAGTTGAAGAATACGGATTAGTGGGAGCTGCTCTTATCGTATTTGTCTACTTCTTATTATTATTTAGAATATTTATAATAGTTAAAAAAGCAACAACAATATTTGGAACCTTACTTGTTGTAGGAGTTGGGTTACCTATCATATTTCAAGCTGGAATAAATATGGCAGTGGCCACAAACTTATTTCCAGTAACAGGTCAAACATTACCATTAATTAGTAGTGGAGGGACCTCAATTTGGATGACATGTTTTGCCTTGGGAATGATTTTAAGTGTTAGTGCATCCAAGGCAGAAACAGAAGAAACAATTTTAGATGATAATCCTTTAGATATTTTACATGAAGCAATCGATTAACATTCTTATTAGTGGAGGTGGAACTGGAGGACATATTTATCCTGCAGTTGCTATTGCAAATGAATTAAAGGTTAGATACCCGGAAGCTAGATTTCTTTTTGTTGGAGCCAAGGATAAAATGGAAATGGAAAAAGTTCCTCAAGCAGGATATGAAATTATTGGGTTATGGATTTCTGGAATTCAAAGAAAAGTAACGATTAAGAATTTATTGTTTCCATGTAAACTTATTTATAGTTTATTCAAAGCACAGAAAATAATAAAAAAATTTAAGCCAGATATAGTTATTGGAACTGGAGGGTTTGCAAGCGGTCCAACTTTAATTATGGCCAATATGAAAAAAATCCCAACACTAATTCAAGAGCAGAATTCTTATCCTGGAATTACCAATAAACTACTTGGTAAAAATGCAGCTGTAATTTGTGTTGCTTATGACGGATTAGAGCGATTTTTTCCAAAGAAAAAAATTATAAAAACAGGGAACCCAGTTAGGGCTAGTTTGTTAACGATTCATGAAAAAAATAAGATTCAAGAGGCCCATAAACTTTTTAAATTAAAAGTAAAAACAACAACTGTACTAGTCTTAGGTGGTAGCTTAGGAGCTAGAAAAATTAATGAATTAATTGAAAAGAATATTTCTTTTTTTAATGAACATAATGTTCAGCTACTTTGGCAATGTGGCAAGTTATATTATGATGAGTATAAGAAATATGCTCAAAAAGAAAACGTTCAAATTCATGCATTTATTAATAAAATGGATTTAGCATATGCAGCAGCAGATATCATTATTTCAAGAGCTGGAGCGAGTTCTGTCTCTGAATTATGTATTGTAGGTAAACCAAGTATTTTTATACCATCACCAAATGTAGCAGAAGATCATCAAACAAAAAATGCAAAATCAATTGCAGATAAACATGGTGCTATTCTGTTAAAAGAAAATGAATTAGAAACCTTTCCAATTGTTTTTGAAACGCTATTAAAAGATGAGGGAAAGCAAGAGAGTTTAAGACAAAATATAAAAGAATTAGCATTACCAAATGCAACATTTAAAATAATTAATCAAGTAGAAAAGTTATTAGGGCTTTGAGAATAAAAGAGATACATAATGTTTATTTTATAGGAATAGGAGGAATTGGTATGAGTGCTTTGGCTAGATATTTTTCTAAAATAGGAAAACATGTTGCAGGGTATGATAAAACCATAACTGAAATTACATCAAACCTAGAAAAAAATGGAATCCAAATTCATTTCAATGATTCAGTTGTATCAATTCCAAAAAAGTTCCAAAACAAAAAAAATACATTAGTTGTTTTTACTCCGGCAGTTCCATCGAACCATTTAGAATTAAATTTTTTTATGGATCAAGGTTTTCAGATAATGAAGCGTGCAGAGGTTTTGGGACTAATAACCAAGAATACATTTTGTTTTGCAGTTGCAGGTACACATGGGAAAACAACTACTTCGGCAATATTAGGACATATTATGCAACCCTATAAAGCAACAAGTTTTTTAGGTGGTATTTCTGAAAACTATGAATCTAACTTAATTTTTGGTGCTGAAGAGATTTCTGTTGTTGAAGCAGATGAGTTTGATCAATCTTTTTTACAATTATCTCCAAATATTGCATGCATAACTTCTATGGATGCCGATCATTTAGATATTTACGGAGAGCATTCTTCATTAGTAGATTCTTTTAAAAAATTTGCAAATCAAGTAACAGAGGTATTAATTGTTGCAAAAGGCACAGGTATTGAAGGGTTAAGTTATGCTTTAAATGAAGATGCAGATTATAAAATCACAAACATTAGACAGGCTGATGGATATTATATTTTTGATGTTAAAACACCAAACAGTGAGGTTTCCGATATAGAATTTTCATTACCAGGGAAACATAATATAATGAATGCTTTGGCAGCTATTGCAATGGCAGATTCCTATGGAGTATCTCTAGAAAGTATCAAAAAATCATTAAGAAGTTTTAAGGGTGTGGAAAGACGTTTTTCATATAAAATTAAAACAGACGCACTTACTTTAATAGATGATTATGCACATCATCCAACAGAAATCAATGTGGTTTATGATTCGATTAAAGAACTATATCCAACGCAAAAAAATGTTGTGATATTTCAACCCCATTTATTTTCAAGAACTAAAGACTTTATTGAAGATTTTGCGATTGCTTTAGCTCAGTTTGACGAAATATTATTATTGGACATATATCCAGCAAGAGAGGAACCAATTGAAGGCGTTTCATCTTCATGGCTACTTAAAAAAATTCTTAACAAGAATAAAAAAATCACTCATAAAAAAAATTTAGTAAAAGATATTAAAAATTCGAACGCCTCTGTTGTGGCAATGTTGGGTGCTGGAGACATTGGAAAGATGGTAGAAGATGTTAAAACAGAATTAATGTTAGCATAGAAATCATGAAGTTAAAAAAAATCTTAAAATACATTTTTCTCCCTATTTTACTAGGGAGTATAGGTTTTTTATATGGTTTTTCTAACCAAAGAAATTCACAACAAACCATCACCAAATCAGTTGTTAAATTCCATTCAAAAGAACCTTATTTTTTAACAGAACAAATAGTTAATAAATTGTTAATACAAAACAACGCAACAGTAAAAAAACAAGCAAAATCTGTAATAGATTTATACAGGTTAGAAGAACAGGTTTTAGAAAACCCATATGTAGAAAAAGTTTCACTTTTTATTACAGTAGATGGAAATCTAAATACAGTTATTAAACAAAGAGAGCCTATAGCTAGAATACTTAATGGTAATTCATCTTACTATGTTGACTCGCAGGCAGTAAAGGTTCCTATTTCTGAAAATTATTCTGCTAGAGTTCCAGTAATTTCTGGAATTAGCAACAAAAATGAAGTCTCTAAGCTAATTGTTTTGCTCAATAAAATAGCTGATGATAACTTCTTAAGTAAAGAAATTATTGGAATCGAATCAAAGGTTCAAAATGAATATTTGTTTACAGTTAGAAGTGGTGACTATAGAATTAATTTTGGAGATTTAACTGAGATAGAAAGGAAAATAAAAAAATTAAAAGCGTTTTATAATAAAGCGTTTTTAGATAGTACAATACATAAATACAAAACCATAAATATTAAATATCACAATCAAGTTGTTGGTGAAAAATAACAGGATATGGAAAATAATAAAATAGCCGTTGGATTAGACATAGGTACAACAAAGATTGTGGCTATGATTGGACTTAAAAACGAATATGGTAAACTTGAGGTTTTAGGTATAGGTAAGGCCAAAAGTTTAGGAGTAAAAAGAGGTGTGGTTAGTAATATTACACAAACTATTCAATCGATTCAACAATCAGTTGAAGAATCTGAAGGCGTATCTGGAAAAAAAATTGAAGATGTTGTTGTAGGTATAGCCGGTCAACACATAAGAAGCTTACATCATAGTGATTATATCACAAGATCAAATGCAGATGAAGTTATAGACGAAAACGATATTGAAAATTTGGTCAATCAGGTGCATAAGCTAGTCATGCTTCCTGGTGAGCAAATTCTTCATGTTTTACCTCAAGATTTTAAAGTAGACAGTCAGTCTGATATTAAAGAGCCCATAGGAATGTATGGTGGAAGGTTAGAAGCAAATTTCCATGTAGTAGTTGGGCAAGTTTCTTCTATAAGAAATATTGGACGTTGTGTTAAAAGCGCTGGTTTAGATTTATCAGATATTACCCTAGAGCCCTTAGCCTCCGCATCAGCAGTTTTAAGTCAGGAAGAAAAAGAGGCTGGTGTTGCTTTAATAGATATAGGGGGTGGAACTACAGATTTAGCAATTTTTAAAGATGGTGTTATTCGTCATACAGCTGTAATTCCATTTGGTGGAAATGTAATTACTGAAGATATCAAAGAAGGATGTTCAATCATTGAAAAACAAGCTGAGTTGCTAAAGATAAAATTTGGATCTGCTTGGCCAGGAGAGAACAAAGAAACTGAAATAGTTTCTATTCCAGGACTAAGAGGAAGAGAGCCTAAAGAAATTACCCTTAAAAACCTTTCTAAAATCATTCATGCAAGAGTTCAAGAAATAATAGAGCATGTTTATTTAGAAATAAAAAATTATGGTCACGAAACACAAAAAAGAAAATTAATTGCTGGAATTGTGTTAACTGGAGGAGGTTCTCAGTTGAAGCATTTGAGACAATTAGTTGAGTATATTACTGGAATGGATGCTAGAATAGGATATCCTAACGAACATCTAGCTGGAGACTCTGATGATGATTTATCTAGTCCTTCCTATGCTACAGCAGTTGGTCTGTTGATGCAAGGTTTAGAAAATCATTCGAAAGAGGATAAGGATCAGGATGAGCCTGATATTTCTGAAAAGAATAATGAGGTGACCTTAGAGCAAGAAGTAGAAGTAAAGCCAAAAATTAAAAAGAAATCTTTCTTCGATAAGTTCACAGATGGATTGAAAGAGTTTTTAGATAACGCAGAATAATTAGAATAGATAAACAAACAAAATAAAAAAGTTATTTTTATGAGTACAGAATTTGATAACATTTTATTTGATATGCCGAAATCACAGTCCAATACAATAAAAGTAATTGGAGTAGGTGGTGGAGGAAGTAATGCTGTTAATCACATGTATCAGCAAGACATCAAAGGGGTAGATTTTGTCATCTGTAATACAGATGCACAGGCATTAGAAAATAGTTCAATTCCAAATAAAATCCAGTTAGGAGCTGATTTAACTTCAGGACTTGGTGCAGGAGCAAATCCAGAGATAGGAGAACAAGCTGCAAAAGAGAGTATAAAGGAAATTCAAGACATGCTAAATACCCAAACTAAAATGGTATTTATTACAGCTGGAATGGGTGGTGGTACAGGTACAGGAGCCGCACCAATTATAGCTAAAGTTGCAAAAGATATGGATATTCTTACCGTAGGAATAGTTACTATACCTTTTCAGTTTGAAGGAAGAATGCGCTCAAAACAAGCACAAGTAGGTATTGATCAATTACGTAATAATGTTGATTCTTTAATCGTCATAAATAATAACAAGCTCAGGGAGGTATATGGTAATCTCGGCTTTAAAGCAGGATTTTCAAAGGCTGATGAGGTGTTGTCTACCGCTGCAAGAGGTATAGCAGAGGTAATAACTCACCACTACAAACAAAATATTGATTTACATGACGCAAAAACCGTACTTTCTAAAAGCGGAACAGCTATTATGGGTTCTGCAAAAGAATCAGGTACTTCAAGAGCTAAGAACGCGATTGTAAAAGCATTAGATTCTCCTTTATTAAATGACAACAAAATTACAGGTGCCAAAAATGTTTTATTATTAATAGTTTCTGGGGCTAATGAAGTAACACTTGATGAGATTGGTGAGATTAATGATTTTATTCAGGCAGAGGCTGGTTTCGAAGCAAATATTATTATGGGGATTGGTGAAGATCAAGAATTAGGTGATGCCATATCTGTAACTATTGTTGCCACAGGATTTGCTGCAGACCAACAAAATAATATTATAAATACAGAGGCTAAGAAAATAGTTCATACTCTTGAGGATGAGCAAAAAGCCACCTATGACTTCTCAAGTAATGATGGACCTAAACCTCATGTTACTCAGGAGGAGTCAAGCAGTAAATTTGAAAAGAGAATTGTACATGTTTTAGAAGATGAAGATGAAATTGAGTCTTCTCAAATCAACGATGAAATTCAAATGGATTTAATCCCTACTTCAGAGTTTATAAAAAACAGTGTTGTTATTTATGATGAAGTATTTAAAGAGTCTATCTCTGAGGAAGATTTTATTATCACCAATACAACACCAGTAATTGAGGAAGAAGTTGAAGAAGAGCCACAAGAAATTCAAGCAGATTTATTATTTGATCTTCCCTTAAATTCCTATGAAGAAATTAAAATAGATGATGTCAATACTCGTTTTGAGTTAACATCAGAAATTTTAGATCTTGAGGTTAATGATGCCCAAGAAATTACTCTGGAAAAAGATGAAGCTTCACTAAAGAGACATGTATTAGAAGATTTCGATATTCAACCTACTATAGGTAAAAGTTCTTCCATTCCTAAAGTAGAGAAAGAGGTTGAAGAAGAACTTCAATTTGAACTAAAAACATCACTTCCACAGTCAGAAATTAATGAAATAGCAGCAACTAGTGAAGAGGTTTCACCATTGAGTCTTACCATTACAGAACTTCAAAAGAGGGCTGAGGATAGACGAAATAAGATGAAAGGATTCAACTATAAATTTACAGATCAATTGAATAAAAACATCGATGATATAGAGCGTCAGCCAGCCTATAAAAGGTTAGGAATAAGTTTAGATGATACAGGATCAACCATCAGTAAATCTAAGACTAGTCTTGCAACTGATGACAATGAAGATATTCAATTAAAATCAAACAATTCTTTTCTTCATGATAATGTAGATTAAGAAGATTTAACCCTAATTATCCCTGCCGCGCTTATGTTATATGAGTGCGGTTTTTTTAAATAAAATATCCAGGATGATTTTATATACCAATAATTTATTGAAGTACTTTTTGTATACGATCAATTGCTTCTCTCAAGACAGCTTCAGAGGCAGCATAAGATAACCTTATACAATTTGGAGCTCCAAAAGCAGCTCCGGTAACTGATGCTACATTGGCCTCCTCAAGGAGAAATAAGGAAAAATCATTTGCATCTTTAATGTCTTTCCCTTTGATAGTTTTTCCAAAGAAATAGGAAATATCTGGAAAAACATAAAATGCACCATCAGGAATATTTAATTTAAACCCTTCTATTTTACCGAGAAGTTCTAATACAATATTTCTACGAGATTTAAATTCGTCTACCATATATTGTACTTTAGAAACTGGAGCCAGAACAGCAGTAATTGCAGCTCGTTGTGCGATACAATTTGTTCCTGATGTAATTTGTCCTTGCATTTTTGTACATGCTTTAGCAATCCATTCTGGTGCACCAATATACCCAATTCTCCAACCTGTCATTGCAAAAGCTTTAGCAAGACCATTAACTGTGATTGTTCTGTCAAACATATTCTCTATTGCGGCAAAACTGAATGTTGGGTTGTTGTAATTTATATGCTCATAAATTTCATCAGAAAGAATATATATATGAGGGTATTTTTCTAAAACTTTTGCTAAAGCCCTGTATTCCTCTTCCGTGTAAATTGTTCCACTAGGATTATTAGGAGAATTAAAAAATACCATTTTTGTTTTTGGAGTAATAGATGCCTCTAATTGTTCTGGTGTAATTTTAAAATCTGAATCTATAGAAGATGGGATTTCCACAAATGTAGCTTCACACAAAATTGCAATCGCAGAATAGCTTACCCAATATGGCGCAGGTAATAAAACTTCATCTCCTGGATTAAGAAGCACTTGAGCAACATTTGCAATAGATTGTTTAGCACCTGTAGATACAACAATTTGACTTGGCTTATAGCTTAAGTTATTGTCTCGTTTAAACTTAGTGCAGATGGCTTCTTTTAATTCTCCATAACCATCTACAGGGGTATATGAATTATAATCTTGATTAATTGCTTCTACAGCAGCATCTTTAATAAAGTCTGGTGTATTAAAGTCTGGTTCCCCTAAACTTAAACTAATAATATCTTTTCCTGCAGCTTTTAACTCTCTTGCCTTTGCTGCCATTGCTAATGTTTGAGAAACAGGTAGGCTATTTATTCTGTTCGATAATGGATGTGACATTTATATTGTGAAGTTATGAATGTTTTATGCTATTTCTGGTTTTTTACCTAAAACACCTAGGTGTCTAAAATGCTCTATAATAGCTTTTCTTGTAGTTTTATACTCGTTATATGGCAAATTAAATTCTTTGGCTGTTTCTTTTACAATTTTAGCCAACTTACCGTAATGAATATGAGAGATATGCGGAAAAATATGATGTTCAACCTGATGATTTAACCCCCCGGTATAGAAATTTATGAGTCTATTACTAGGAGCAAAGTTAGAGGTAGTATATAATTGATGGACTGCCCAAGTATGTTCTAAGTTTCCATCTTTATCTGGTAAAGGCATTTTTGTATTTGGAACAATATGAGCCAATTGAAAAACTAAACTTAATATCATACCAGCGGTGTAATGCATTACAAAAAACCCAATCAAAACTTTCCACCAAACTATGTCTAAAACAACTAAAGGTAAAACGATCCATAAAGAATAGTAAACTAGTTTAGAGATTACTAATTTTGTCCATTCTACCGCAGGGCTTGGAAATTTACCATAGGATAGTTTTCTTTTCAAATAATTATGCATTTGTTTTATATCGGTGGTAATGGCCCAATTAATTGTTAGTAATCCATAGAGGAAAACAGAATAGTATTTCTGAAGCTTATGAATCTTCAACCATTTAGAATGTTTTGAAAAACGTATAATTCTTCCGGCATCAATATCTTCATCATGATCTTTAATATTTGTAAATGTATGGTGAAGGACATTGTGTTGTACTTTCCAATTGTATACATTTCCAGCTAGGATATAGATACTACTTCCCATTAATTTATTAACCCATTTTCTACTAGAAAAAGAATCATGATTGCTGTCATGCATTACATTCATTCCAACTCCAGCCATTCCAATACCAGTTACTGCCATTAAAATAAACATTACCCATTGAGGCATTTCTACAGTAAGAATTAAAATAAATGGTACTAAAAAAATAGAAAACATTATAAAGGCTTTTGTGTATAGTTTCCAATTGCCTGTTCTCTTAATTTTATTTTCTTTGAAGTAAGTATTTACTCTTTTATTTAGAGTTCGGAAAAACTTAGCTTTATCTATTCTTGAAAAATTTATTGACTTCATAACTAGTAGAATTGTGTACATACCAAAAATAAACATTTTTGAGTACGATATGATTATAAACGATTATTATTTCACGTAATTGTTCTTATGATTAATTACTTTTGTGAAATAATATAAATCATGGATTTACTTTTAAAATATTTTCCGGAATTAACTCAAGACCAACTTATTAAATTCTCAAAATTACAAGACTTATATAAAGACTGGAATTTAAAAATTAATGTAGTTTCCAGAAAAGATATTGATGAGTTATACTTAAGACATGTATTACATTCTCTAGGAATAGCTAAAATAATTCAGTTTAAACCCAATACTAAAATAATGGATGTAGGAACAGGTGGAGGTTTTCCCGGAATTCCTTTGGCTATATTATTTCCAGAGTCACATTTCCATCTAGTAGATAGTATAGGTAAAAAAATAAAGGTAGTAAATGAGGTAGCTGAAGGTTTAGGATTGCAAAATGTATCAACCACTCATGGAAGAGTTGAAGAGGTTAAAGACACCTATGATTTTATTGTGAGTAGAGCAGTGGCTCAAATGGAAACATTTGTTCGCTGGACCAAAGGGAAAATCAATAAAAAACAGGAGCACAAAATTAAAAATGGAATTCTATACTTAAAAGGGGGTGATTTAACTGAAGAATTAAAAAAATACACCACAGTTTCAATATTTAATTTATCAGATTTTTTTGATGAAGATTTTTTTGATACAAAAAAAGTGGTGCATTTACCCATAAAGTATAAAGGCTAAAAAATTAAGAATATGGCATTAACACCATCCAATAATTTTCAGAAAGGGATCTCTGCTCCCAAATTCACATTATTAGATACTATCTCAGAAAAAGAGGTTTCTTTGGATGAATTAAAAGGGAAGAAAGGAACAGTTATTTTCTTTATTTGCAACCACTGTCCTTTTGTAATTCATATTAACAAAGCCCTAGTTCAAATAGCGAATGACTATAGTTCTAGAGGATTTAGTTTTATTGCCATTAGCAGTAATGATTCCGAAAAATACCCGATGGACGGCCCTGCCAATATGAAAATTCATGCAAAAAAAGAAAACTATCCGTTTCCATATTTGTATGACGAGACTCAAGAGGTGGCCAAAGCGTACGATGCGGCATGCACTCCAGATTTATATATTTTTGATGGCAATTTAATATCAGTTTATCATGGTCAATTAGATGATTCAAGGCCAGGTAATAAGCTTCCTGTTACAGGGATTGATATTCGGGAAGTTTTAGATCTTCTTGAAAGTGAAAAATCCTACACAGGTATTCCAAAGCCCAGTATAGGGTGTAATATTAAATGGAAATAATTGAAGAAAGTTCTATAATTTCAAAATTTTATGAGTTTCATTTTTTCCATTTGAAATAATTTGGATAAAATAAATGCCAGGAGTAAGGTTTTGAGTATTAACCTTTAAAGTACCATTAATTAATTGATGAGTTCCTTTCAGAACTGTTTGAGATTGATTGTTAAAAACCCTATAACTCACGGTGGTAAATTCTTTTCCAGAATGCACTTGTAATATTTCTCGAACTGGATTAGGAAAAACAATCCATTCCTTTGGTGATCCTTGAGCATTAAATTTATCAATCTCAAGTGTTTGACTATAGCACTCCTCATCTATTGAAAATGAATCTTTAATAAGTTCGTTAATTTTTAAATTTGCAAAGCTTTCATCCGTTGAAAAGTTAAAAAAGGCCGAATCAATCACTGAATCATCTGCCCCTAAGAAATTTTGTAATAAAGTACCCAGAGTTTGTCTGTAATCAAATTGAACAGTTTCTAATTGATAGTTATTATCGTCTGTAGCTTCACTCAGGTCTACATTAGTTCCAGAAACTCCTCCATTCACTGGGTTTCCAAATACAAACATGGGAGCAATCTCTCCGTGGTCTGTACCTAAACTTCCATTTTCTTTTGCTTTTCTACCAAATTCTGAAAAGGTAAGCCCAACAATATCATCTGCTAATCCTTGTCCATCCAAGTCATTTACAAAAGACTTAATAGCCTCAGAAACCTCGGTTAATAAATCATTATGTTTACCCTCAATAGATCCAGCTACTTGAGACTGGTTATTGTGTGTGTCAAAACCACCAATTTTTACAATATAAACCTTAGATTCAAGGCCTCCACTAATTAATTTGGCTACAGTTTTAAGTTGATTTGATAAATCTGTATCGGGGTAAGAATTAGCATTGCTTCCCGAATTAAATGCATTTGAAATTGCTTGAGAATACTGATTAGATAATTGATCTATTTCCGCAATATAATGAAGCTCTAAACCATAATCACTGTCTGGAATATTAGTTGGTGCAGGTCCACCTAAACCACTTAATTCTGAATAAAAACCCGCTGGGTCTTGTCCGGAAATATTAATTGCTAAACCATGTTCTGTCTCTCCATGGAACCCTAATGAGGTTTTATTAGAACCAATTTGAACTCCCAAAGGATAACTGTCAGTTAATTCATTTATGTAATATTTTTCCATAAACCGACCAATCCAACCAGAATCATTTCCATTATCCCAGCTATTACCATCATTACCAGTTGAATAAATATCCGTAGATGCAAAATGACTTTTATTCTGAGAAGGATAACCAACGGATTGTAATATACGCATCCTACCCTCATCATATAAATCTTTAAAACCTGTCAGTGAGGGATGAAGACCAATCAATTGATTATCTGGTAGTGTACTATCTAGAGTAATGAAAGAATTTACCCCTGTATTTGGGATTTTTAGTGTAGGTCTTAAGTTAGCATAATTATCGTAATCGTTAATGGGAATAATGGTGTTAAGTCCATCATTACCACCCGCGAGATTTATAAGAATTAATTTTCGGTTTGCAACATCACAAGATGATAGATTAGCAGTTTTTAAAATTGCCTTTATTTCAAGAGGAAGTAAACCAATAGCAGATGCCGTTGCAGAAAGTTTTAAAAAGTTTCTTCTTTTCATACGATTCTAGTTTAATTGAAATTCTGTGGCATTTATCAAAGCTGAAAGTAATGCTTCTAGTCTAGATTTAACTACACTATCATCATTTGTACTCAGGTATTCAGACCATGCATTTGTCCAATAATAAGAAGGGAATCCTTCTAGTAAGTTTTCTGCAAAATAATTTTTTCTATCACTATCTATACTTTCAGGATATAACAAATCAGATAATTCTGTTATGAGCGAAATTGCATCTGAGGGATTTATACTGTGATTTCTTACATAGTTAACAATATCTAATTGAGCATAAATAAGACCATTATTGCCCAATTTATTTCTTCCACTAATGAAGCTTTCAATTAATTTATACCTACCCAAAACTGTATTTGACGAGAACCAGTGTCTGTCATAATCTGGTTCCTGATAATGAGCTGGATAGCCAGCAACTGAATCAGGACTGAATAAAATAAGGCCACTACTCGCTAAAAAGAAATTATGTACAAAATTAAAAAATCGATAAAAATCAATATTATTAGTTGAGGGGTTTGGAATTTCAAGTTCAAAACATGAACTTATTTCAGAAATCATTTGTAAAGGACTTTTAACTATTGATCCTATAATTATATCGTTTTCATTAGTGTCATTAATGCCAAAGAAGTGTTCTGATGATAGGAGTGTTTTTACAGTAGGTAAAAGTTCATAGTCATTATTTATTAGTTCTGTAGCCAGAGGAACAATAATATCATTTTCAATTTCTTCAGAAATTTCACTCTTCACATAATAACGATATAGTTTTCTACAAAAAGATTTAGCAGTGGCTTGTTTTTCAAATATCATTTCTACAAATGAGTCTAACTCATTTATAATGGTTTCTTCTGAATTTCCTCCGGTAATTGTTTGGTTGTTGAAAGCATTACTAAATGTTTTATTTGATGTATCATGATCACTAATACTTATTCTTCCTTTTGGAAGATTTGTGTCTGGGTCTATAATGCTTCTGTCGTATTTAATCTTGATGCCAGAAAAAACTTTTGCTGCCTCCTGAATATCTAATTCTGTATAATTTGTATAATTACCATCTGCGATTTGAGGACCTTTTAAGATGGTAAATAATTCCAAAAATTCTCTGGCATAATTTTCATTCGGATTATCTGCATTGTTGGTGGTATTATCTAGGTATAATAACATTGAATTATCAAAGGTTATTTTTTTTGCAAAGGTTTTTATATTACCATATGCATAGAAATCTAGTAATTGCAGATGATCATAAAAATGTGTAGAAGTTCCTGAACCATCATCTTTAGAAACAGTAAATGAAGTATGTAGAAAGAAAGTTAGTTTATGTCTTAAACTGACTTGATTTAATGCGTTATACCACCACCAACTTGCTACAATTCTCCTTTTTCTGCCTTGACCATCAAAAGTATTTGGAAGTTCAGAAGAAGATAGCCAAAAAGCATCTGGATTATCTGTTGGAAGAGGATCATAGGGCTCTTCCCAAGCATTAGTTTCAACAGAAGTTAAATGGTTTAAGGCATCGTTAATGTTTAAATCCGCAAAAGTATTGATGCTATCCTTGTTATAAGCAAAAGATGCTCTTCTCAATAAATGTTTTGCTTTACGCAATCCAAGAACTCCGCTAATAGGTAATAAAGATGCCAAAAAAAATAATTTTATAGAATAGTATGAATAAGACCCTTGTTCATAAAAAAGGTTTAATTTTTTATGTAAATTGATGCTATCTTTATCAAAACTAACAACTTAGCATGAAAAAAACTAGTAAATTTCGACTAAAAGCTATAATTATTGAAGCAAAATAAAATACTAGATACCTTTAAACCAGTTCCACAAATAACCCCTCTTCAGTTTTAGTAACCTTTGCAACCTCTTTTTTAGTTAAGCCTTTAATGGTTTTGTCCCATTTTTTATTGCTTAATCCAGATTGAGTTTTTAGGGCTATTAAATCTATTTTTTCAGCTTTAGAAATTATAGCTAAAACAGCTTTCTCTTCCTCATTTAATTCAATAGAAGGCGCTTTTTGTTCTGGCCTCATCTGAGGAAAGAATAATACTTCTTGAATAGATTGATTATTGGTTAAAAACATAATTAATCTGTCCATTCCAATCCCCATTCCAGAGGTAGGAGGCATTCCATATTCTAATGCTCTTAAGAAATCATGGTCAATAAATTCTGTGGCTTCATCATCTCCTTTTTGAGCAAGTTTTAGTTGATGTTCAAAACGTTCTCGTTGATCTATAGGGTCATTTAATTCAGAATAGGCATTGGCAATTTCTTTTCCACAAACCATCAATTCAAATCGTTCTGTTAGTTCAGGGTTGTCTCTATGTTCTTTACAAAGCGGAGACATTTCTTTAGGATAATCTGTTATATAGGTAGGTTGAATGTAATTGCCTTCACATTTCTCTCCAAAAATCTCATCGATTAACTTTCCTTTTCCCATGGTTTCATCAACAGGAATATTCATTGCTATAGCAGCAGCTCTAATTTCATCTTCTGTTTTTCCAGTAATATCAAAACCGGTAAAATGCTTGATAGAGTCTGTCATGGTTACTCTAGCATAAGGTGCCTTAAAATCTATAGTATGTTCTCCAAACGTAGCAACTGAAGTTCCGTTAACTGCAATGGCACAATATTCTAATAACTGCTCTGCAAATTCCATCATCCAGTTGTAATCCTTGTAGGAAACATAAATTTCCATCGCTGTAAATTCTGGATTGTGGGTTCTGTCCATACCCTCATTTCTGAAGTTTTTAGAAAACTCATACACCCCATCAAAACCACCTACAATTAATCTTTTTAAATACAGTTCATTAGCAATTCTCATATATAAAGGAATGTCTAAAGAATTGTGATGCGTTATAAAAGGTCGCGCTGCAGCTCCACCAGGAATAGGTTGCAAAATAGGGGTTTCAACTTCAAAGTAACCAGCCTCATTAAAAAACGACCGCATGGCATTAAAAAGTTTTGTTCGCTTTACAAAAACTTCTTTCACATGAGGGTTTACCACTAAATCTGCATAGCGTTGTCTATATCTTAGTTCAGGATCTGTAAATGCATCATAAGTAATGCCATCCTTTACTTTGGGAATCGGCAGGGGTTTTAATGATTTAGAAAGTAGGGTAAACGCTTTAACCATCACAGTTTTTTCACCAACTTTAGTCGTAAAAAGTGTTCCCGTTATGCCAATAAAATCTCCTAAATCTAGTAATTTTTTAAAAACAGTATTGTACAAGGATTTATCTTCTCCAGGACAAATTTCATCTCTATTAAAATAAAGTTGAATTCTACCTTCTCCGTCTTGTAATTGACCAAAAGAGGCTTTTCCTTGAATATTTATAACCATTAATCTTCCGGCTATAGTTACCTGTTTACCTTCTTTAAAGTTGTTTTTTATTTCCTTAGAATTAGTATCTACAGGAAATAAATCTGCGGGATAAGGATTGATACCTAATTCGCGTAATCTCGTTAGTTTTTCTCTACGTACAACTTCTTGTTCTGATAATTGCATTCTATTTACTTTTCTGAAATGATTATAAGCAGCAAAGATAGTGATTTGATGAAAAGAACTTTGAAGTTAAAAAAGAAATAATAGCGATTTAAATTTCAAAAAGACTTATATTTGCATGTTGTTTAATTTTAAACAACGTGTTGTGTTGTTTTGGCACTTTCGTAAAAAGTGTCTTGGTTTTGTTAACCAATGGAAAGCTTCCCTGAGATGGGTCGCTTTTTTTTTGCGTTTAAATGAAGTTAGATTTCATCTCCCAAATTTTCGATAAAAATAATCCTGCATAAATAATACTGACTATAAATTTTAATCCAGTAGAAAACAGAAACCCTATAAGAGAGCCAAAAGCAGCTTTTAATGCTCTGTTGGAATTTTGATTATCATAAATAAGCTCTCCAGTTAATGCTCCAATGAAAGGTCCAATTATAATTCCAAAAGGTCCAAGAAAAATCAGTCCAACAATCAAACCTATTGTAGTTCCAATGATACCATATTTACTACCACCAAATTTTTTTGTTCCTAGAGCAGGGATGATATAATCTAAAATATACACAAACAAGGCAATTGTAAAAGTAGTTAGTATAAAAGTCCAATTATAAGGAATGACATTGGTAAGATGAATTAATAATAATCCTATCCAACTAGTAATAGGGCCAGGTAATACTGGTATGAACGAACCAATAATTCCAAGAATTATAAAAAAAAGACCCAATAGCAATAATAAAATATCCATATAAAATGATTCTATTCATTGGACGAAATAATTAAATTTTTGTTACAAAGATTAAAATTGATTCCAATACATTAAGGAAATAACTATTCTTATTGGTCTTTATTTCAAACTATTTGCATCAATACTAACAGAGATTGCTCCATTTTTATTATTTGATTTATTAAGGTTAAAATATCTTTGAAATGTCAATGAGAAGTCATTGTCTATTTTTCATAAGAAAATCCCATTCAAATATTGAGTGGGTTTTTTTATAATAATTATTGGTTCTACTAGTATATATCATTAAGTATTTAAAGTCATTATAATTGCGTAATTTCACACTAAATAATTTATTATTTAAAGTGCGTTATTTTTTATACATATGCCTACTGATTTTCTTTACTTCTTGTGAGTATTTTTCATTTGAAAAAAACAAGAATGTAGAGAAAATTAATATGGATGTAGATTATACCTCTGTAGATGTTTCTCCTTCCTTTAAGATCTGCGATTCTCTAATAGATAAGGATAAAAAAAATATTTGCTTTAGAACAACCATACGAGAAGAAATAGCTAATAGCTTATCAAAATATTCAATTAAAGTAAAAAAACCTTTAAATGAAACAATTATAGTTACCTTAATTATTAAGTCTAATAAAGAGATTAAATTAACCAAGATAGAAGCTTCTGAGAGCCTTATAAAAGAGATTCCATCGTTACATGAAATGATGCAAAAAAGTATCGGTGAATTGTCAGAAATTTTTCCGGCTATTAAAAGGGGGATCCCAGTAACAACTCAATATAAACTACCTATAAGAATTAATCTAGAAAATTAATTTAACATTTTCCAGAGTTTATCCTTGAGCTCTTGAAGTCCTATTTGTGCTAGCGAAGAAATAAATACAAAAGGAATTCCTGAAGGTAGTTCGTTTTTAATTTCCTCTTGTAGCTCTTCATCTAACATGTCTGTTTTTGAAATCGCTAGTAAACGTTCTTTGTCTAACAATTCTGGATTGTGCTTCTTAAGTTCGTTTAATAGCACTTCATATTCTTTATGAATATCATCACTATCTGCAGGAATTAAAAAGAGTAGGGTTGAGTTACGTTCTATATGACGCAGGAAGCGATGTCCAAGTCCTTTGCCTTCGGCAGCTCCCTCAATAATTCCAGGAATATCGGCCATTACAAAACTCTTGTATTCTCTATAGTCTACAATACCTAGATTTGGTTTTAGGGTTGTAAATGCATAGTCTGCAATTTTTGGTTTTGCTGCAGTAATTACAGAAAGTAGTGTAGATTTTCCAGCATTAGGAAAACCAACCAAACCTACATCTGCTAAAAGTTTTAATTCTATTTGATACCAACCCTCTAAACCGTCAACACCAGGCTGGGCATATCTGGGGGTTTGATTGGTAGCGGATTTAAAATGCCAATTTCCTCGGCCACCCATGCCACCCTCTAATAGAATTTTTTCTTCTCCATTTTTTGTAATTTCAAAAATAATTTCA